>Ga0265330_10000066_pt1 | contig 91068 bp, 76 predicted proteins | sample 41919metaG_FD_202083 | JGI IMG/M metagenome (GOLD analysis project Ga0265330, IMG submission 202083) | Rhizosphere microbial communities from Carex aquatilis grown in University of Washington, Seatle, WA, United States - 4-19-19 metaG | ecosystem: Host-associated > Plants > Roots > Rhizosphere...
CGGCTGCCTGGGAACGCCGACAGCGAGACTCAGCAGGCAACCAGCAAATCACACGGCCCGTGGCTCGTTCAGGCAGCCGCATGAGCGAAGCCATTCCCGCCACTAAAACCACGGGCTGCTAGCCGCCGGTCAGCCAAGCAAGGGCCGTCGGAGGGTCGATGATCCGAACTGGCGAGTCGACGAAGCCCTTCGCGTCGCGGGTCACGATGGCATCACAGCCGCATGCCTCCGCTGCCGATGCGCAGACAGCGTCTTCGAAGTCGGTCCACCCCAAAGACAACGCCCGCCGCAGAACCTTCTCGTCTGCCGGTGCCTCGGCAAACGTGCGCAGGATTCCATCGGTGGCTCGTCGGGCAAACGCGGGACCCTGCGCACGAGAAACCAAATAGAAAATGGTGGTGACCCCATGAGCGGGAACGAAGCCCCGACCCTTTCGCCTTTCCAGCGCAGCCCATAGGCGCCCCGCGCTGGCGGCTTCGGCCCGATCCAGAACAACGTCGAGCACGATGTTCAGGTCGAGCAGCAGACGTTTCACCGGTACTTCCTCTGCAAATGACTCCCATACTCCTCGTAAGAGATACCCTTGGCCGCTCCCCGCAGCATGCGCAGGACCGGGGGATCCTCCTCGGCGGGTTGCGCCGGCGCGACCACGAGGTCGAGATACCGCTCGACCATCCGCGAGACCGACGTGCCATGCCGGGCGGCGTAGCGCTTGGCCCGCCCGACGACTTTCTCGTCCACACTAAGGGTCAGCTTGTACATGTACGTATAGTGTCTCGAAAGTTATACGTATGCCACACGCACGATGTAGACTGCGCGGTCTTCTGGGTGAACGACTTGCCATCAGTCCACGGAAACCCCTGGTCACATGCTCTCCTTTCGCCGCTGTGCTAGCCTTATGTGCAGAAAGCGGTCATGACGACAGTCCAAGTAGCGTTGCCCGATGACGTGTTCAGCACGATGCACAAGTCACCCGGCGAGGTGGCTGATGAGATGCGGGTGGCCGCTGCTACGATCTGGTACGCGAAGGGCCTGATCAGCCAGGGCCAGGGTGCGGAGATTGCAGGCATGAGCCGCGCCGACTTCATGCAGACCCTGAGCGATGCCGGCGTCTCACCCTTCCAGGAGACGCCGGACGAAGTCCAGGAGAGCCTGCGGCGTGGTTGACGTCTGGATCTGCAACAGTTCACCGCTGATAGCCCTGGCTCGCATCCAGCGGCTCGATTTGATCGAATCCCTGGCCGCCCAAGTTGTGGTTCCGGCCACGGTAGTCCTTGAAATCGAGGCAGGCGCGAGCCGCGACGGCGCCGCCAACGCGGTCAGAAACTCGTCCCGGCTGCGGATCAGACCCGATGTCGAGATACCCGAAGCGATTCACTCGTGGCAGCTCGACCCGGGCGAAAACCAGGTACTCGCGATGGCTTTCCAGCACCCCGGCTGTGGGGTGGTCATCGACGACCGCGCGGCTCGGCGCTGTGCCGCCTCCTTTTCCATTCCGATGAACGGAACCATCGGACTCGTCGCTCTCGCCCGTCAGCGCGGCACCCTGAAAGCCGCCGCCCCAGTCTACAAAGCACTGCGCGATGCCGGACTGTTCGTTTCGCCGGCGCTTCTCAAGACCGTACTGGCACAGTTTGGGGAAGACATCGAATAGCTGGCCGCGGCCAGATCGGGGTCACCGTGCCGCAGGCCGCGACTTCAATCCCGGGCACGGAATTGGACGAATCGCGAAATCAGAGGACGTCGAGCCCCAGATCCGCGTTGGCGAGAAGCTGGGTCCACAGCGCATGCATCCTTCCATTGCGCGAACTGGGATCGGCCTTGCGGATCTGTCGAATGCTTTCCAGGGCGGTCGTCTTCAATAACTCCAGAGCGGCTTTCGTTGAATCCGTGGTGGTCTTGCTCAAGAGCGCAGCGGGGACGACGTGAGCTTTCAGACGGCCGTCGCGAGCCGCGACGGTCATGATCTTCTCCGAGTCACCCTCAACGCAGTTCATCAGCTTGTAGATGTGCGGTTGGTCCAAGAGGAGGAATCCAAAGCGATGCGCCAGTTCGCCGTGAGGAATCTCCATGTCCTCCAGGATGAGCAGTTTGCCTCGTGGTTTCAGAACACGGGTCACGTGCCCGTTTGCCCCGAATACCTTCTTCCATTCTTCTGGCGGAATCTCGTGCAAGACGTTGCACATCACGACCACGTCCACCGAGTTGGCGTCGATCATGGAAAGACTATCCGGTGTACCAAGGACCCGATTTGCCCCATTCGGCCCATATGTGGCCGCAACGTTGTCAGCGAGCCGACCGGGAGGATCGGGATATGGTTCAAAAGCCCTGTAGTCTACGCAATCTGAAAACTTGTCTTCAGCCCGCCACCGTTCCCGCATCGCAGATAGCAAGCGCCCTTGGCCGGCACCGAAATCGAGAATCTTCAAAGGCGTGCCAGCGCCCACCGCCATCTCGCAGAATTCGCGCACCTGCCTGGCCTGAGGATCATCGGGGCCAGTGTTGACCGCCTTCGGTGGAATCAAACACTCTGCGGCAAAGCGATGGCCAGCAAACTGCGCTGGCAGTGCCAGAAACTCCTCAACCTGTCTGCGCCCATCTTGTCCCCCAAGCAACCCCTCCAGAACGATCTCCGGGTTACGGCCCGCAAAGGCGACCTCGCCCTGGTTGACGTACCAAATGCTCTCGATCGGGAGAGCCGCCAAGACCGGTACGCTGTGCGTAGCTATCCAGATTTGTCCCGAGGGATTCGCCTTGCGAAGTCGGTCCAACGTGCGAATGATGGCGGAGGGATGGAGGTGGCTCTCTGGTTCATCCAGAAGGAGCACCAGCCCGTCGAGATGTTTGTGTTGGGCGTGCAGTGCGACCGCCATCTGGAGCAGGAGGCTTTGCCCCTCAGAAAGATTGGCTTCCGCAATGGGGTGTCCGAAGAGAGTAGGCTGCTGATCAATGTTGAAGCCTGGCCTTGTCCCGAGCAGGTCCTCGATGAGGCCGGCTAGACTGTCTCGCTCAATCGACGCAGCGTTCGTCGCTGCAGGGTCATCGCCGAGATGAGTCGCCGTGAACTCCCTCCTGTAGATGCTAGTGACGTAGGCCGAGGCCTGCGCAGCGATGTTCCCCAAACCAACACTCTCCCTCAGAGCCCTCGCAGCCTGCTGCTGCTGAGTCTCATTCTGCTGGCGATGATCTTGAAGCTGTGGAGTCTTGGGAAAGAACTCAACCACTCTGCCAGGCCGGAAGTCCTGGAGTCGGACGCATTGTGCCCACAGCACCTGGCGCCGCAAGGGCAAAACTGTCGGCTCAGGGTAATCCACCTGTTTTGCGTCTACCTGGATGAGAATGCGTTGAATGTTGGCAACAGTCTGCGGGCTCAGGTCCGCCGAAAGGGCAGCCTTGACCTCTCGAAGCAAACGAGACTTGCCTGCGCCATTGGGACCCGCGAGGACCACCAGCTGTCCGAGCGGCGCCATAGGGTGGCCCTTGAGTCCTTTGTCAGCCGCGCAGGCGAGGTCGAGTCTCGTGATTCGCATGGCTCCCTTTCTCCGAGCTTGATCCTACAAGCTCGGCACCCGCGCCGATAGGGTGTCTTTCCTGCGCCCGTTTGCGAATGCTCTTCCCCCCCTTCGTACCCAGCCCTGAGATGGCTCGTGCCAGTTTCATCTTCCGGCCCGAATAGTCCCACTCAGGTTCGCCTCGAGACCGGCCGACAAGCCGGGCTGCTGGCAAGGAGGGCCGACTAGCGACGGACCACCCCGCCACCCCTGCCCGCGGCTGCGCCGCGCGCGTCGCCGGACCGGAATGTACTGATGTACTTGAGGACCGGAAGCGCAGGCCCGACGCCGCCAGCGGCCCGGATCGTCGGCCGTCGGCAAATCGAAGAGTAGAGGCCCCTACCCTGGAGGCCAGGCCAGGGGGCGCCCGGCTAGGACGTGCAAATGCACGTGCAACACCGACTGTCCCGCGTCCGGCCCTACGTTCGTCACGACCCGGAACCCACCCTCGGCTTGGCCCGACTCGCGCGCGAGACGGGCGCCCACCAGCATCAGCTTGCCCAGCAGGGCTGCGTCCTTCTCGTCGGCCGTGGCCAGGCTGATCATGTGGCGAATCGGGATCACCAGCTGGTGGAAAGGTGCCTTGGGGCTGATATCCTTGAAAGCCAGCACCTCGTCGTCGCGATAGGTGATGGCCGCTGGGATCTTTCCTTCGCAAATCTTGCAAAACAGACAGTCGCTCATGTCGTCTTCCTCAGTTGGTTTCTACGTCAATGCCAAAAGCCGTTGGCGTGTCTCCTCGAATGACGAGACCTCGTGGGTTCCCTGGCGCAGAAAAGTGTTGATGGCCTCCATCGCATCGATGGCCTCGTCGGTGCGCTCGTCGCTGCCGGGTTTGTAGACGCCAAGGGCGATCAGGTCTCGCTTCTGTTCGTAGACCGCCATCAGCTCACGCACCCGCCCGGCCGCCTCGCGGTGCTTTCCATCCACCACCGCGTTCATCACCCGCGACAGCGAGGGAAGCACGTCAATGGCGGGCCAGTGGTTGCGGTCGCACAGTGCGCGCGAAAGCACGATGTGTCCATCGAGAATGCCGCGCACCTCGTCGGCGATGGGCTCATCCATGTCGCCGCCCGACACCAGCACGGCATAGAGCGCCGTGATGGACCCAAGATGCGAATTGCCCGTGCGTTCGAGCAGCCGTGGCAGCAGGGCGAACACGCTAGGGGGAAAACCTTGTCGTGCCGGCGGCTCGCCCGCGGCCAGGCCCACCTCGCGTTGCGCGCGGGCAAAACGGGTGAGCGAATCCATCATGAGCAGCACGCGCTGGCCCCGGTCGCGGAACCACTCGGCCACTGCGGTAGCCACGAACGCGGACTTGAGTCGCACCAAGCTAGGCGCGTCGCTGGTCGCGCAGACCACCACCGAGCGGGCGCGTCCCTCGGGTCCCAGCGCGTCCTCGATGAACTCGGTCACTTCGCGACCGCGCTCGCCCACGATGGCGATCACATTGACGTCAGCCTCGGTCTGGCGCGCGATCTGGCCGAGCAGCATCGACTTGCCCACCCCTGAGCCCGAAAACAGCCCCACCCGTTGCCCTTCGCCCACAGTGAGAAAAGCATCGATGGCGCGCACCCCAAGGGCCAACGGCTTGGTCACGCGCCGACGCGTGAGTGGATCGGGCGCGGGTCGGTCCACGGCCCATTCTTCAGTCGAGCCTGCGATGGGGCCCTGCCCGTCCACGGGATCGCCCAGACCGTTGAGCACACGCCCCAAAACGCCCTCGCCCACTCGTACGCAGAGCGGCCGACCGGTCGGGCTGACCACGGCGTCGGGGCCGATGCCCGCCACCTCTCCGAGCGGCATGAGCACCACCTCGTCGCCGCGAAAACCGACCACCTCGGCCTGCAAGCGCTGCTGTTCAGCTCGGCCCGGCCCGGAAATCGCGTCCCGATCGATGTAGACCAATTCGCCCACGCGCACACCAGGAATGGTGGCGCGCACCACCAGGCCGGTCACTTCGGCCACCCGGCCGGCCAGCCGCCGCGGATTGACCTGATCCAGCGCCTTGAGCGCGTCGCTCAGTTCGACCAACGCGGGCTTGACGTCGGATTCAGTCACGCTTGCCTCACGACGATGCGCTGGCCGCGCCCCGCAGGGCCCGTTCCAGCGCGTCCAGTTGTGTATTCAGGCGTGCGTCCAGACGACCGACTGCAGTCTCCACCACGCAGCCCTGACGCCCGACGGCTGGGTCAGCCACCACGCGCACGTCAAGCCCGGCGGCCACGCGCGCCAGCCAGCGCGGTCGCTCGCGCTCGACAGCAGCCAGATCATCCGGATGCGCACGCAGCACGACGGCACCCTTGCGAACGCGACTGGCGGCCAGCGCCTCTGCCACAATCTCTCCCATCAGCTCGGGCGAAAGTTCGACCGCGCGGCCCACGATACGCTCGGCCATGCGCCGAGCCAGCACGATGGCCGCGTCCTTGGCGCTGGCCAGGTCTCGCTCGGCCTGCACACGCGCCGCCAGCAGCAGCGCGCTAACCTGCGCCAGCCCCGCTTGCTTGCCAGCCTCGAAACCGGCACGCTCCGCCTCGGCCCGCAGGGCGGTCGCATCCTCCTCGGCACGCGCACGAACCTGGGCGGCCTCAGCGTCGGCGGTGAGAACCGCGGCGGGCACCACATGTCCCAAACCTTTGTGCAATCGGCCCATCGCCTCCTTCTACCATTTCACCCATCTCCGTCCCAGCGCGGCGGGCACGCGGCCAGCCACTGCCCACAGCGATGCGTCTCCCTCGGCGCACAGTTCCTGGCGAAGCGCAGAACCCCGGCGAGCGATCTCGACGAGCAACTCCTCACAGCCCAGGCGGCACAGCCCCGCGCCCACCGGGCCCGCAGGTCCCACGCAAAACGGTGCCAACCGGCCGAAAACACCGCGCTGCAACTCGGCCATCGATTCTGGCGGCCAGGGCTCAGCGTCCGCCGCGATCGCCTTTCCGCGGTGATCCTGTGACAGCAGCGGCTCCACCGCCTGACCCCCGGGCAGACCCGAAAGCAACGCCGGCCAAGTCTCCGCCGGTTCACGGACTATGGCTTCCGCGAGCCAACTGGGATGCAGCCTTTCCATTCCTGGCGGAAACGGAACCTTGGCTTCGACAATCCACCCCGCCAGCAGGGCGGCCCGGTCGGAACGCGAAAGAGCGCACAAAGCCTGCCAAGCCGTGCGACATGCGTCGCGGCGATTGCCAGCCAAACGAGCCAAGGCGGCGTCGCCCGCGACCTGCAGGCTCAGGCCGAGCAAAAGGCCGCGCTCCTCGGCGTGCAGCTCGTTGAACCCGAATCCACTCCGGTCGCTCACGCGGCCAGCCTACCGCAATAGGGCGAAGATCATCCAGTGCATTGCGGCCCCTTGGCCGGCGATGTGGTATGTCTGCGCGCCTCACATGACTAGTTTCGGCCCCGAAATAGACGAATCACCGCGCCGGCAAGACGTTCGCAACATTGCGATCATTGCCCACGTTGACCACGGCAAGACCACGCTGGTCGACGGTTTCCTGCGCCAGGCAGGCAGCTTTCGCACGGGCGAGGTCGTCGCCGACTGCGCCATGGACTCCAACGACCTGGAGCGCGAGCGCGGCATTACCATTCTGGCGAAATTCACCGCCATCACCTGGAAGGGCACGCGCATCAACATCGTGGACACGCCCGGCCACGCCGACTTCGGCGGCGAGGTGGAGCGCGTGCTCAAGATGGTCGATTCGGTTCTGCTGTTGGTGGACGCCTTTGAAGGCCCCATGCCGCAAACCCGTTTTGTCACGCGCAAGGCCCTGGCTCTGGGATTGCGTCCCATCCTGGTGGTCAACAAGATCGATCGGGCTGGCTGCGATCCCGACGCCGCCGTCAATGACACCTTCGACCTCTTTTGCGCGCTCGGGGCCACGGAAGAACAACTCGATTTTCCGGTGGTCTACGCTTCGGGTCGCGAAGGCTTCGCGGTCAAGAACCTCAACGACGAACACAAAGATCTGTCGCCGCTGCTCGACCTAGTTGTCCAGGCTGCTCCCCCGCCTCTGGCCAACATGGACGCGCCCCTGGCCATGCACGTGGCCACGCTCGACTATGACGACTATCTCGGCTACGTGGCCATCGGCCGCATGCTCTCGGGCCGCATCCGTCAGGGCGAACGCGCCTTGTGCATACACCGCGATGGCAAACGCGAAGAATTCCGCGTGGCCAAGATCCTGGGATACCAGTCGCTCAAGCGCTTCGAGCTGCAGGAAGCCGTGGCCGGCGACATCTGCGCCATCACCGGCATGCAGGACTTGACCGTGGGCGAGACCATCACCGAGATCGCCCGTCCCGTCGTGCTGCCTCTGCTCGAGATCGAAGAGCCGACGGTGAAGATGCAATTCATGTCCAACAACGGCCCTTTCTGCGGCCACGAGGGCAAGTTCGTCACCTCACGCAACATCCGCGAACGGCTGTTCAAGGAGCTGAAAGCCAACGTCGCCCTGCGCGTGCTGGAGACCGACTCGCCCGACACCTTCGAGGTCCTGGGCCGAGGCGAGTTGCACCTGTCGGTGTTGATCGAAACCATGCGCCGCGAAGGCTACGAGCTGATGGTTTCCCAGCCCCAGGTCATCTTCAAAGAAGGACCCAACGGCGAGAAGCTGGAGCCGTATGAGGAATTGGTCATCGATCTCGACGAGGCCTACAACGGCCCGGTCATCGAGGAGCTGGGCCGGCGCGGCGGCCGCATGCAGGAGATGGGGCCAGCCGGCGAAGGCCGCATGCGACTGGAATACGTCATCCCCTCGCGCGGACTCATCGGCTATCGCTCGCAGTTCCTCACCGACACGCGCGGCACAGGCATTCTCAACCACAACTTCACCCACTACGGCCCCTACGCGGGAACGTTCAAGGGCCGGACCAATGGCGTACTCATCGCTCAAGATCCCGGCCAGACCAACACCTACGCCCTGTTCTACCTGCAAGAACGCGGCGCCTTGCTGCTGCCGCCAGGCGTGCCTGTGTACGGCGGCCAGGTCGTAGGCCTGCACGCACGCGGCAACGACATCGTTGTCAACCCGTCCAAGGCCAAGAAGCTGACCAACATCCGGACCACCGCCGCGGACGAGAAGCTCTTTCTCACGCCGCCGCTCGCTCTCACCCTAGAAGCGGCGCTCGAGCTCATCAATGAGGACGAGCTGGTCGAGGTCACGCCCAAGAGCATTCGGTTGCGCAAGCGCATCCTCGACCACAACGAACGCAAGCGCGTCGAGAAGGCTCGCGACCAGGGTTTGGAAGGATAGCGAGCTCGTTTTTCACCACAGAGAGCACAGAGGTCACAAAGGTCGGAAGGATGAAAAGGCCAGAGTTTCAGCGCTCAGTTCTTCCTTTCTTCCTCTGTGTTCTCTGTGCTCTCCGTGGTGAAAAGCATTTCCCGGGGAGTGCGGCGTGAAGAAACTGATTTGGCGCGTGACTCTCGGCGTGGCCGCTGGCGTGGCCATCTACGTTGGCTTTTCGGTCTGGGCCGGGGCCCGCAGCGTCGGGCACGCGCTCGCCACCTTCAACTGGGCGGTGGCGCTGATCGCCATTGCGCTGGCTTCGCTCAATTACGGCGTGCGTTTCGCGCGCTGGCACTACTATCTGAAGGTGCTGGGCCTGCGCCAGGTGACGGCCGGACACAGTTTTCTCATCTTTCTGGCCGGCTTTTCTCTCACTGTAACCCCGGGCAAGCTGGGCGAAGCGGTCAAGGCGCTGCTTTTGCGCGAATCGCACGGAATCCCAGCCGCGCGCACTGCCCCCATCGTCATCGCCGAGCGCTTTACCGATTTGGTCGGCCTGCTGTTGCTCGCCTGCGTCGGCGTGTTCACGTTTCACGTGGACCGGCGCTTTCTGGCCACCGGGGCCGTGGTCATCGGCCTCGGGTTGGTGGTGATCTCGGTCGAGTCCATCGCCCTATTCTTCCTACGGTTGTCGAGCCGCCTGCCGGGCGTACGCTCGTTCGCCGACAAACTCCACGAGGCCTACCGAGCGACCGCCACATTGCTGCGGCCCGGTCCCTTGGTGGTTGCGGTGCTGCTGTCGACGCTGAGCTGGTACTTCGAGTGCGTGGCCTTCTGGGTGGTGGTGCGCGGCTTTCCCGGCGCTGCCGTCGGCATGCAGGCTGGCACCTTCATCTACGCCTCGATGACCGTGGCTGGTGCGCTCTCATTCTTGCCAGGGGGTCTGGGCGTGACCGAGGCCGGCATGCTTGCCTTGCTGGGACAGCTGGGCACAGGAACCGGCCGCAGCGTGGCCGCGGCCGCCACCTTCGTCACGCGCCTGTGCACGCTTTGGTACGCCGTCATCGTTGGGGTAGCCGCGCTGTTCATATTTGCACGTCGGGCGCATATACAGATCCAACTGCCTGAAAAGACGGCCGAGAATTCGTCCAGCGCGCCTGTTCTAAAGTAGCGCTCACCCGCATCTAAGTCCTGCGGGCCGATCTCGTCGGACCACGCCTAAAGTTCTGGGGCCGGGGTACCGAATTGACCTGTCATTGAAGAACCGCTAGCGGCGAGCCACCCCTAACCGAGAGAGTTGACATGGCAGACGCTTCCCGCCTCAACATCTTCGAGAGTACACACGGCGCGTGTCGCCGCCTTCCGGGCCCCTGCCCATACGCCATTTGCCGTTTCAATCTGACGGCGGAAACGCGTGACACCCGCGGTGCCAAACCAGCCCACGCCAATGCGCCAATCTTGCGCGAGGCTTGCGCTTTGGAAGCCGCTGAACAGGGGGGTATGACCCTGGAAGAAATCGCGGCGCGCTTCGCGCTCACCCGCGAGCGGGTGCGCCAGATCGAGCTCACGGCCCTGCGAAAGCTTGAGCGCCAGCTCAGGCGCGACGCCTGGACCGACGCCGATCCGGTTCATCAGACGTCCAAGGCGGCGTAGCCGAGCGGTTCACTTCGGCATCGCGCAGCTATTCACACCTGCCGACGGCAGATAGCACTCGCGCACGTAGTCCCGCACCATGCGGTCTGTGTTGAAACGCCAGCCCAGGGTGCGAATGGCGCGCTTGATACGCGCAACCCAGTCGTGCGGCACGCCGTGCTCGTCCTGGGTGTAGTAACAGGGCACCACTTCGGTCTCGACGACGTGGTACAGCGACTCAGCGTCGCGCCTGTCCTGCTCGGCCACTGATACATGGCAGACGCCGTTGCCGATGGCGAAACCATTCAGTCCGTCGTACGCCTCGGCCCACCAACCGTCGAGAATGGACAAATTGAGGCCGCCATTGAGCAGCACTTTCTGGCCGCTCGTGCCGCTCGCTTCCTGCGGCCGGCGCGGAGTATTGAGCCACACGTCCACGCCCTGCACCAGATGGCGAGCCACGTTGATGTCGTAGTCCTCGACGAAGACGATGCGCGAACGCAAGTCCGGCAGCAAGCTGGCCTGATAGACCGTGCGCAAGAGTTCCTTGCCGGGCTGGTCATCGGGATGCGCTTTGCCCGCAAAAATCAGCTGCACCGGACGATCAGGATCCAGGAGCAGGCGCCGCAGGCGCTCCATATCGGTGAACAAGAGATGGCCTCGTTTATAGGTGGCAAAGCGGCGGGCAAAGCCGATGGTCAGCACATCGGCATCGAGGGTCGTCTTGGCGGCTTCGATCAACTCCTCGCTGTGGGCGTTGCGCTTGCGCTGGGCTTCTGCCTCACGTCGGGCGAAACCCACCAGAGTGGCCTTGAGCGTGCGGTGGGTTTCCCATAGCTCGGCGTCGAGAACGCTGTCGATGCGGGCCCACATCTTTGGGTCGTGCAGATGGTCGGCCCAATCAGGGCCGACATGGCGGCTGTACAGCTCCTGCATGGCAGGCGCCAGCCAGGTGCGCACGTGCACGCCGTTGGTGATGTGTCCCACCGGCACCTCGTCTTCGCGGTGGTGCGGCCACAGGGCCTGCCAGGCTCTCCGGCTCACCCGGCCGTGCAAGCACGACACCCCGTTCGCGTAGCGCGACATCTTGAAGGCCAGCACGGTCATGCACAAAGCCTCGTGCGCATCCTGCGGCCGCACACGGCCCAGTCCCATGAACTCTTCTCTGGATAGGCGCAGCGAGATGCGCAGCGGTTCCAGGTACTCCTCGACCAGCTGGGGTGAAAAGCGATCGTGGCCCGCGTCGACCGGCGTGTGCGTGGTGAACACCGTCGACTGCGCCACGTCCTGAGCCACCGTCCAGAAGTCCGCGCCAGTTTCCTCCATGCGCAGACGTGCGTATTCCAGCGTGGCAAAGGCGCTGTGGCCCTCGTTGAGATGAAGCCCGCTCCAGTCGATGCCGGCGGCGCGCAGGGCACGGATGCCGCCCACGCCCAGCAGAAGTTCCTGGCGGATGCGCACGCCTCGGTCGCCGAAGTACAAACGCGCGGCCAGCTTGCGATTCTCCTCGGAATTGCCGTCCACGTCGGTGTCCAGCAGCAGAAGCTGGTTGCGCCCCACGTTGACCTGCCAGACCTGTGCGAGGAGGCGCTCGCGACCGAGCGGCACCTCGATGACCAGCGGCTTGCCCTGCCGGTCCAGTTTGCGTGTGGCCGCCAGGTATTCCTCGGCCGCGCTCTCGTACTCGGCGTGCTGCCGGCCCGCGGCGTCGATCTGTTGGCGGAAATAGGACTGGCGGTAGAAGAGGCCCACCGCCACCAAGGCCAGGCCCAGGTCAGACGCGGTCTTGACATGGTCGCCGGCGAGAACGCCAAGTCCGCCGCTGTAGATGGGCAATGACTCGTGAATGCCGAACTCCGCCGACAAATAGGCAACCGGCCGCACGCGCAAAGGCGCAGCCTCGGTTTGTGCCCAGGTGGCCGCGTTGGGCGACACGTAGGAATGAAACTCGCGATACACCCGATCGGCGCGGGCGCGAAAGGCTGCGTCCTGGACCAATTCGCGCATCCGCTCCGGGCTCAGGCTCTTCACCACCCTCAGTGGGTTGTGCTTGGAAGCGCGAAAACTCTCTGGATCGAGATCGCGAAACAGCTTGATGACGGATGGGTTCCAGGCCCACCACATGTTCATCGAAAGCTCGTGCAACTGGTGATACAGCTTCTCTTCAGGCGCCATTTGGGGGGGCAGTTTGTCACAAACGAGGCGCTAGAGCACCGAGCGGTTTGCCGGACCGAGCGAAATTGCGCAGTTGCGAGCGGCCCGAGGCGCGACGAGGGAGAATACTCGACGTATGCGACCGAGGAGCAACGAAGGGACGCGACGCAAATCCGCGATTTCGCGACGGGAGGCAAACCGTTCGATGCTCTAGACCAATTCGGGGATATAATGGTCCGGCCAATCTCATGGACCAGCCTCGCCTCCTTGCATTCATCATGGCCGGCGGAAAAGGGGAGCGCCTCTTCCCCTTGACGCGCGACCGCGCCAAGCCAGCGGTTCCCTTTGGCGGGCGCTACCGCATCGTCGACTTCGTGCTGTCGAACATGCACAACTCGGGCGTGCGGGCCATTTACGTGCTCACCCAGTACAAGGCGCAGTCCTTAGTCGAGCATGTTCAGCGCACCTGGGGCGCGCGCAGCACGCACGCCGACTTCGTGACCATCGTGCCCGCGCAGATGCGCACTGGCGAAAGCTGGTACCGGGGCACCGCCGATGCCATCCACCAGAACTTCCACCTGGTGGAGATCTTTCGCCCTGACATGGTGTTGGTCTTTGGCGCCGACCACGTCTACAAGATGAACGTCCGACAGATGGTGGATTTCCACCGCGCAAAGGATGCGGTGGCCACCATCGCCTGCATTCCCGTGCCTGTGGGCGAGGCGGCAGGCTTTGGCATCGTCGAGACCGATGCCAGCGGCCGCGTGACCGGCTTCCAAGAGAAGCCACAATTCAACGTCACAACCATCCCGGGCGACCCCACCCGGGCGCTCGCATCGATGGGCAACTACATCTTCGCGCCCCTCGCGCTCCACGAAGCGTTGGAGGCAGACGCCCATCTCGACACCCATCACGACTTCGGCTGCGACATCCTGCCTTCTTTGGTCAAGACCGGTCGCGTGTATTGCTACGATTTCTCCAACAACGTCATCCCAGGGGTCACCGCCGAGGGCGAGCAGGGCTACTGGCGCGACGTCGGCAACATCGAAGCGTACTTCGAAGCCAACATGGACCTCAAGAACGTCGTGCCGCGCTTCAACCTGTACAACTGGGAGTGGCCCATCATCAGCCAAAACTACCCTGACCCGCCTTCCAAGCTGGTGTTCGACGACGAGCGCCGACGCGGCATGGCCGTGCAATCCATCATGTCCAGCGGCTGCGTGATCGCCGGCGGTTTCGTCAAGGACTGCGTGCTCGGCCGCAACGTCTGGGTCGATGAGGGAGCCGAGGTGCGCGACAGCGTCCTGTTCGACAACGTCTACATTGGCAAGGGCGCGCGCATCCTGCGCGCCATCATCGACAAGAACGTTCGCGTGGCGGCCGGTGACCACATCGGCCACGACCTGGCACGCGATGCCGTCCGCCACCATGTGAGCGAGGGCGGAATCACCGTGGTGGGCAAGGCGGGCGATACCTGGCTGACGCGCGCCCGCGATTTCTAGGCTCGCTGCCATGGCCAAAACTCATCCCCTTGCGCTCGTTGTTCACGGCCACTTCTATCAGCCGCCGCGCGAAAACCCCTGGACGGACGAGGTACCGCGCGAATCCGGGGCCTCGCCCTTCCACGACTGGAACGCGCGCATCCACGCCGAATGCTACCGCGCCAATGCCTACGCCCGCATTTTTCAGGGCGGCGACAAGATCAAGGCGCTGGTGAACAACTATGATCGCTTCACCTTCGACTTCGGCCCCACCCTGGCGCGCTGGCTGGAACGCCACGACCCGCAAGCGGCCCGGCGCATCCGCGAAGGCGACGCGAGCCAACGCCAGCGCCTCGGCCAAGGCGGGGGCATGGCGCAGGTATGGGCGCACCCCATCACGCCCTTGCTGTCGCCGCAGGACCGCCGAACGCAGATTGCGTGGGGCCTGTACGATTTCCGCCTGCGTTTCGGCCGCGACGCCGAAGGCATCTGGTTGCCCGAAACCGCGGTGAACACGGCCACGCTCGAGGCGCTCATCGATGCCAACGTTCGCTTCACCATCCTGGCGCCCGAACAAGTCGCGGCTGTGCGGCAGCCGGGCAAAGACTGGGCTGCGGTCAGCACCAGCACCGTGGACACGGGACGCCTTTACCGCTGGCCGCATCCCGATGGCTCAGGTCGCTGGATCGCCCTGGCCATATTCGACGGGCCGATCTCGCGCGACCTGGCCTTCGGGGACGCCAGTCGCGACGCTGGCACCTTCCTGGCAGCCGTGCGCAAGGCCGCCGAGCGTTCCTGTGTGAAAGGCCAACGCCTGGTGCTAGCGGCCAGCGATGGCGAGCTCTACGGCCATCACAAGAAATTTGCGGACCTGACCCTGGCCTATGCCACGCACGTCGAGGCGGCCTCGCTGGGCATCGAGGTCACCAACCTGGCCGCGTTTCTGGAGCGCCAGCCGCCCACCTGGGAAGCCCAACTGCACCCCGGCCCCGACGGCGAGGGAACCGCTTGGAGCTGTTCGCACGGCGTGGGCCGATGGCGCCGGCACTGCGGCTGCGCCATGGACGCCAGCCGAGGATGGAGCCAGGCCTGGCGCGGCCCCCTGCGCGAGGCGCTCGATTTTCTGCGCGACCGCGCGGCCGATTTCTTCAGCGACGCGGCCGATGATCTCTTCGCGGATCCGTGGCTGGCCCGCGATGCCTACGGTGCGATCGTGGATGCGGCTCCCGAGCAGCGCATGCGAGGCCTGCGCTCCATGGGACGCGGTCCGCTCAAACGCGGCCAGGCGGATGCACGTCGGCGCGCCCTCGGGCTGATGGAGATGCAGCGATCGCTGCTCCTCATGTACGCGAGCTGCGCCTGGTTTTTCGACGACATTGCGGGTTTAGAGAGCATGATCGGCTTGCGTCGCGCGGCCCACGCCATGGATGTCTGGCGCTCGCTGGGCGGACGTCCGCCCGAAAGCACGTTCTTGGATATTCTTGCGAGGGGCAAGAGCAACGAACCCGCCTTGGGAAACGGTGCTGATGTATTTCGCAGGGCGAGCCAGGCGCGCGTCACCCCAGCCTGCGCGGTGGCGCGCGTGGTGTTTACCGCCCTGGCGGCGGGCCCAAGCGAGCCACTCGACCTGCAAGTGCCTGGCTTCGACGTCGCAATCGTTCCCCAGGCCTCCGCCCGCGCCGGGCTGGCCGGTCAGGCCACTGTGATCCACCGCCGCACGGGAGAGACCACGGCCCTGGCCTTCTCTGCCCGGTACGACGGCAAGGCAGGATTCAAGTGCCAGTTTGGCAAGCAGACACTGACCCTGTCCGATCTCGACGCAGAGGCCGTCCAAGCCCTGCGCATGCACGCTCTCGGGCGCCTCGCCGAGCAAGCCACCACCACGTCCAGGTGCCATGCGTTTCTGGATATCGCCGAACTGGTGCAGCCGCTGCCCGACGACCAGTCCCTCGCGCGCCTCTTCGCCATCGCCTTGATCATTTTTCTCGAGAATTCGCCGCGCGACGCCACCGACGCATCAGCCTGGGAAGTTGCGCTGGTGCTGCTCAAACGCGCGGCCTTGCAGCCCGGCGGTGACCAGGCCCGCCGCGCCCAAGAGGCGCTGTGGGAACACCTGGCCGCGCTCCGGACGGACCACCGCCGTCCTGGCAAAGCCCTGCGCACTCTCGCCGAGCAGCTCGGCTTCGACATGTCAGCGTGAAATTCCTTCGTCGGCTTGACCAGATTCTCGCCAGCCTCGGCTACGGCTCGCGCCGCGAGGCCTGCAGGTTCATCGCCGAGGGACGGGTGACAGTCGCGGGTGTCGTGCAGGACGACGCCAGCAGCAAGGCCGCGCCAGCCGCGGTGCAACTGGACGGCACGCCGCTGGACTTTCCCAATGGCCTGTTCGTCATCTTCAACAAGCCCACCGACTGCGTCTGTTCGCATGACCAGCGCGAAGGCCGGCGCATCTACGACCTGCTGCCATCGCGCTGGCTGGCGCGCAGACCCGCGGTCACCACCATAGGCCGGCTGGATCGCGACACCACCGGCCTGCTGCTCGTCACCGACAACCACGCGCTTGTCCACCGTCTGACGTCGCCCCGACGTCATGTGGAGAAGGTCTATCAGGCCACGCTGGATCGCGCACCCGATCCGAGCCTGGTGGAGAAATTCGCCGACGGTGCGCTCCTTCTCGCGGGCGAAGACAAGCCCTGCGCGGCTGCCGAGCTCGTACTTCGCGGCGGCTCCGAGGTGGAAATCACGCTCACCGAAGGCCGCTTTCACCAAGTGAAGCGGATGTTCGCGCACTTTGGGTACGAGGTGCACCGCCTGCACCGTTCCCGCTTCGGCGACTACACCCTCGGAGATCTCGCCGCCGGCCAGTGGCGCGCCCTGCAGCCGCCAGGCTGAAAGAGATGCTTTTCCGTCGCCGGCCTACGGCACTTGCAGCTTGTCGCAATTCGCGCTGCCGGCCACCGGCGCGCCGGCCACAAAGCGGCCACTGCGGTACTCGCCTTCGGCGACCCGCGAGCCCGCCTTGTCCCACTGATTCCAGCGGCCATCGGGGTGGCCAGCCGTGAATTGGCCCCTGATCCACACTGCCCCGTCCGGAAACCAGGCGACGAACGGCCCGTCGGCCCGGCCCTCGCGAAACTCGCACAACTGCCGTTTCTCTTTGCCGCCCGAATGGAACTCGATGTATTGCACGCGCCGGCCGTCCTTGCCGCGACACCACGCTACTTGTCCGGGCTTTGATTGCTTGCTGTCCAATGACATGCCCTCGGGACAAAAGCGCGGCCCCGAGGGCCGACAGGCCATCACATCAAGGCAAACAATCGCGAGCAGGGATAGCAAACGGCAACGCATGGAGTTGGCCTCTCGTGCAAGCATCGACAGGATGTGGCTCTCGGTCAAGCACCCTCTGCTAAGCACTCTCTGCTGTGCAAGGGCTCAAGCTCTTGCCACCCTGTGCCGATGTCGCAGCTCTGGCCCCTTGTCCGAATTCCCGCGACTGCCTGCACCACCGTTTCAGCTTTGCCCCACCGCCCCTGCGCTCTCGCTGACTGAAACTCCGTCCCCTCTCGCCCCGTGTAGTAGAGTCACCGCGTGTTGCGTGCCATACCCGCGATACGAAGAAGGCTAGTCTTCATATTCTTCTCGTCGTCCCTGCTTTGGGGTTCACCGAGCCCACTGGCTCAGACACCGCGCCCGCCCGTCTTCTACAAGACCCAAGACTCTGATGAGTGGGTGAGGCACACCCTGCACGTGCAGAAGGTGTATTCCCGAGTGCTCCTGGTGGATGCTTCCGAACACCCGCCCCATACCGTGAGCGTCCGCGCCCTCGACCTGAACGCACGAGGCAAAGACGACAGAGCCATCGTGCGGAAGTATCCCGTGCACACCGTCTTCCGCAGCCTGCAGAGCGCCGCGGACGCGACCCAGGGCGGCGATCTGGTGGCCGTGATGCCGGGCCGTTACGCCGGATTCATGCTGCGCGAAAGACCCGGCGCAGGCGACCAGCGCTACATCCATTTCAGGGCAATAGGAAAGCCGGGAGACGTAACGATCGACGAGCCATCGCCGGATCCAGACTGGATGATTCTGCTGCAATCGACACATCACGTGATTGTCCAGGGCTTCAACATTGCCGGAAGCACTGCACCCGGTGAGGAGCCCAAGGGGCCGCGGGCCGGGATCATGCTGGATGGAGACTTCGGGCGCAGTGGCCAGCTGACCCATCACATTGCCATCATTGACACCTTCTCGCACAATCATCGCAAGTGGGGACTTCACTCCACTGACACCCACTCAGTCCTGCTGCAAGATAATGTCTTCGCTCTGTCCGCGCTTGAGCATTCAGCCTACGTGTCGGACGGCTCTGACAATTATGTCATCCGCCGCAATATTTTCTTCGGCAGCAGTTCGGGCGGTTTGCAGTGCAATCTCGATCCCGTCAGTTCATTCCACGAGTTGCTCAAGAACGCCTCGCTCAAAGACTATCGCAAGGAGGAACCCACGCGCGCATGGGCCTTGGGTCTGGTCAAGCTGGCAACCCAGAAGTTCGGCGAGAACAACTTTCCTGATGGCAAAGGCCTGAACTTCATCATCGAGGAGAACGTCATCAATCGCAACGGAAAGGTCGGCGGAGGCTCACTCAATTTGGCTGGCTTACAGGACTCCCTGATCCAGAACAACCTCATCTACGGCAACCTCAACCATGGGATTGCCCAATGGGACGACGGAAATCCCTATGACAAAGCTTACGTAAAGCCAGGACCTCAGTCGCCAGGCGAAGTGACCAAGCCGGCGGATCTGCCGATGTGGGGTTGTCACGGAAATCTGATCCGGAACAACACCGTGCTCATGGCCAACCCAGAACGCGCCGCCATGCAATGTCGCAACGGAAGTTGGGGAACGCAGATGTACAACAACATCTTCATCAATGACGAACCATCTTCCATCGAGATCTTCAATACCAGCATCTACCGACTACAGGCCGCCTTCAATGTCTTCCGCGCCGTCAGCTACCCGGACGTGGCCGAATCGCTGCGAAGCCTGGCCGTCAACTTACCCGAGGGCCGACTCAACGTCGGCGGGATCACGCTAAAAGAGGCGGCCGCACAGTTCATGCGCTACGGGGAAGAGCCCTGGGTCATCGTCTCTGCCACCTGGTGGCAGCTCAATCCAAACCGGCCGGACTTCCGTCCCAAGGCAGGGTCGACGTTGTTCGCGCGCCGAGGCGACGCAAAGGAACTTCCGCCCCGCGATGGCCTAGGCAAGAGGCGCAAGAAGCCTTCGCTCGGCGCCCTTGCACCCTGAGAGTTTCGCCGCTATCCGGGCCACGGTTTGAGCCGCACCCTCTCGACATCGATCGGCGTCGCGAGTATCGCCTGGCCCTGCTTCGCGAACCACACGGGATCGTCGGTGGTGGCGTAGCGCCGCGTGCGTTTGCGCGACAGCCGCCGTTCCATCTCAGGGTGCCGTTGCAGCCAGTCGGCCAAGCGATCAGCGACCAGCCCGCCTTGCGCAATGATCTCCACTGAACGCGGCACCATGGTGCGAATCGCGGGCAACAGCAGTGGGTAGTGCGTGCACCCGAGCAACAATCGGCTCGGCGGATCGGGCGCCGCGAACAGCGGATCCAGATTCTTGTGCAGAAAGTGCTCGGTGCCAGGGCCTGATAGCTCGCCCGCTTCGACCAGGGGAACCCACAGTGGGCACGCCTGCTGAACCAGTCGCAGCCTGGGCGCGAGTTTCGCCAATTCCAGCGCGTAGGATCCTGACGCCACTGTGCCGACTGTGCCCAACACCGCCACTGTGCCGGTGACAAGTGCCGGCTCGGTCACGCCGGGAATGGCTCCCGGGGCTAGTCCAGCCAGCGCCTCGGCCGAAGGCCGTACCACACCCAAGATGCGCCGGTCCGGGCGGTGCGCAGGCAGGTGTCGTTGCTGAAGAGTGCGCAGCGCCTGCGCCGAAGCAGTGTTGCACGCCAACACGACAAGGGGACAACCAGCGTCGAACAGGAACTCCACCGCCTCGCGCGTGAAACTGTGCACGACCTCCAAGCTGCGCGGGCCATAGGGCGCGCGTGCGCTGTCGCCGAGATAGAGATAGTCATAGTCCGGCAGCCGGCCCAGCAGCGCGGACAGCACCGTGAGCCCGCCGAACCCCGAGTCAAAGACTCCAATCATTTTAGTCCTCGACTAGAGACGCGTATTCATCGGAGAGCATGAACGCGACCATCTCGCGCAGGGCGGTCGAGCTGCGCACGCGTTCCTGTCGCGTACCCTCCTCCGCTGCCGAGGCTCCTTCGCGCTTGAATTGGCCGGCCAGCGCCCGCAGCGCCACCAAAGGCCTGCCACAGCAGAGCAGACCAACCCGGTCGGCCGTGTGGCGGCAGCCCCGCACGTAGCCTTCCAAATCTGGCGGCCGGGTCAGCGCCTCGCCCGCATCGACCAGCAAGTCGGCGCGGGCTTTCCCCATGGGCATCAGCCTGGCGATCTGTGGCTGGGACAGCAGTGACGCCCAGTTGGCCGCGCGATCGCCCTCGCTGTCCGGCTCATTCACTTCCCCTTCCGACGATCCTAGAGACACCACGCGGATCACTCCACGCAAGAGCCCGCGCAAACTCTCGACAGACAGGCGCGCCACGGCCAGCGTCCCGGCGCGCGCCTGCTCCAGCGCGCGCCCGACGAAGAAGCGCAACTCGGCGACGTCCAGTTCCTCAGTCCGCTGTCCCATCACCACGGTCAGCGGCTGTGTGGCGGCAAAGGTGACGTCCGCCCCGCTTCCCCGCACCACGGCTCGCGAAACCGGAGCCCCCAACTGGTCGCGCAGCTCGCGAAACACAGCCTCGGCCTTGGGCTGAAGCGGAGTCCCTTCCACCGGCGCTCCCCCTACGTGGGGCATCTCAGCCAAGGCCGGCGCCAGTGCCCGCAGCACGCGGCGCAAGGGCCCGTGGCACAGGGGATGCTCGGCCACCGTCGGACTCCAGGCAGCCAAGAGCGCGAGATTCTCTTCGGCCAGGCTCTCGATGCTGCCTTTGAGCGCCAGATCCGGATCCAGAAACAGCGCCAGATCCCGCGCCGCGCGCGCCAGGGCCATCCGACCACAGCGCTGTTGCAGATGGGCAACAAGCAACGCCAGCCCGACATCCGCCGGGTCGCCCAGCACGCCGCGAAGCGCGGCAGCGCACAAGTCCGCCTCGAACTGCAGCGGTGTGGTCGTGCTCACGGCAGCAAGTACCGCGTCCAGCTTCTCGAAAACGCCTCGCTCAGGAGGCAGCTTGCGCATGCCGCTTTCGCTCGCAGCAGCGGCAGGCACGCTTGGCGCGTCCGGCTTGCAGCTCATGCGGACCAGCTCTCCCAAACGGCGGACCACCGGTTCGACCTCGAAGTGCACCTCGGCCAGCGCGCTCTTGACCAAATCTTCGTCCCTGCCCGCCAAGATGGCGGCCACTGCCACCAAGAAAGGCAGGTCCGGCTCTCCGGGCAAGGGCCGCGCGGCCGAGCGAATCAAGCCACTGCCCACCTCGGCGAGGTTACTGAGATCGCCCCGCTCCCAGTAGTAAGTCACCAGGCGGGCCAGTGTAGGCGCAAAGCTGGGATCTATGTCCGACGAGCGCAAATACGCGTCGTTGGCGCCGTCCAGGTCGCCCACGGCCACGCGCAGAATCTCTCCCCGGTGATAGAGCGCCTCGGCCTGTTTCCGTGGATCGTCAAGCCGGCGCGCCAGCCGCTCGCAGCTGGCCGCGGCTTCGCGATGCAGGCCCAGTCGCTGGTAGGTCTCCACCAGGGATTCCAGCACCCCGGCACGTTCGGAATCGCTGGCCAGGGCCATCTCCAGACTTTGGCGGGCGGCCACAAGATTGCCGACGGCAAGGTAGCTCTCGCCCAGCCGCTGCCGAGTGTCGGTCAGGTTGGCGACCGCGTCCCGTGGCAGCAGACGCAGAACTTCCTCCAATTTCGCGACCGCACCCGCGTGGTCGTTGCGCGCCAGCGCGAAACCTGCCAGCGCCTCGCGCGCGCCGGCGTGGTGCGGATCAAGTCGCGCCAGCTCCTGGTAGGCACTCTCCGCTTCAGCATGGTCCCCGAACATCTCGGCCAGCTCGGCGCGACGCAAGGCCAGCTTGTCCGGAGCCATCACCGAGGCCGCGTCGGACAACTCAGCCAGATGCGCATAGGCCTGGCGCGCCTGATCCCATTCCTGCGCGCGAAAGGCCTGCTCCGCCTGCGCGGCCAAAGCGCTCGCGTGCTTGGGCGCGAGGGCGAGCGCCTCGTTGAGCAAGGCCCGCGTCTCGTCGAGCTGGCCCCGGCCGGCCGCCAAGCGTGCCTGCAACGTGAGCTGGCCAGCGCGCGCCGTCGCCGCACTGTCGAGAGAACTCGCACGCGCTAGCTCCTCGGCAGCCAGCGAAGCGTTCCCGGCCCGCTCGGCGGCCTCGGCCAGGGCCAGGTGCCAGCGCGCATGACAGGAGGCCGGCAGCCCCGGCATCTCTTGCAGCAAGGCGGCCCAGCATCGATCGCGCTCCTCGATGTCAGGGAGCCTCCCGTACACATCAAACAGCGACTCAGCCAGCGCCCCATCTGAGGGACTGGCCGCGCGAAGCTCCTCCAGCATGGCCCGTGCGGTGGCCGTGGACACCGTGGGACGCATCACCACCGCCGCCAGCCGTTTGTCCACAGCGTCCCGGGCCGCGCGATCGTCCTTGCGCAGCGTGCGCAGGCGCTGCCAGCAGGCGATAGCGTCGATGGTGTCGCCGGCCTTCTCCGCCAGGTCGGCGCGCAGCCCGAGCGCGTCGTCGGGCAAGAGCGCGCGCCCCACCGACTGCAGGAGCATGAGCGCAGGGCCTTCGCCCTCCGGCCGGGCCAGGTGCAGCCGGGCTCGCTCGAACAGAAGAGCCACGGCGGCTTGATCGGTTTCGTCGTCGACTCGCGCCAACAACAAGGCATCTGCCTCGTCCAGCGCCCCCTTCTTGGTCAGAAGCGCGCTGAGCGCATCAAGGGCCGCGCGCGAGCCGTGCTCAGCCAAATGCCGCAAGATGGTCTCGGCCTCGGCGCGCCTGTCGTCTTTCTGGGACAGCAAGCTGGCCAATTCCAGCCCAACTGCCTCTGCATCCACGCCAGCATGTGGCGGCTGACCAACCAACGCCGCCCACAGCCGTTCCAGCAGCGCGGCCAGCTCGTCGCTGCGGGACTGCTGACGACAAAAAGCCGCCAGACGTTCGAGGCCGAGCACATCATCGGGGGCCTGCTCCAGAAGGCGGCGGCACGCGGCCTCGGCCTCGTCGAGCTTGCCCATCTGCTGCAACACATCGGCCAGTGCCCGCGTGACCGCGACGCGTGCGGGACCGTCCTCCAGCGCTTGCTCGCGCAAGACCAGGCACTCGGCCAGCTTGGTTCCTTGGCCGAGCGCCTGCAGACCCTCGACCAGCAGGGCCACGGGCGCCCCGTCGGGCTCGAGCGCGAGGGCGGCGGCCAGTGCAGCCTCGGCCTCAGACGGCTGACCCGCTGCCTGGGCGGCCTGAGCAATGCGCAGGTTGGCCTCGGCTGTCACCGCCGGCGTGCACGCCGGATGCCCCAACAACTCACGATACTCACGCTGGCTCTCGTCCCGTTCTCCGGCGCGCCAGAGGAGGCGGGCCAGACCCAGGCGCGCCTCGGCGTTGCCCAGATCGAGATCGAGCAGCACCTGGTAGGTGGCGACCGCGTCCTTCTCGTCCTGCAGCTTGTCGCCCAACACCAGGCCCAGACGCCGCAGCAGCGCTTTGGCCTCGTCGGGCCTGACCTCGCCCAGTCGCCGATGCAAAAGATCGGCAAGGCCGGCCCAGTCCCCGGTCTCGGTCGCCATCGCATCCAGAGCATCCAGCGCCGGCTCGCAGCCTGGATCCATGCGCAGGGCCGCCTCCAGAAACCTCACGGCGGCTGGGCTCCCCGGCGACGTCTCACGTGTCAGTCCAGCCGCATCGCAGAGACGCTGCGCTCGCTGCGCGGCCGAGTCTGGCGTGCGCGTATCGGCTGCCCAGGCCGCCTGCGTCTGCGCCACCCCTTGGACGTCGCCGCGTAGGGCATATATGTCGACCAGGCGCTGCCAGGCGGCCTGCGCAATCGCGCCCGGCGTCTCGCCCTGCAGACACTCGTGCAGCCATTCGACGGCAGCCTCATCGTCCCCCAACACCAAGCACAACGCAGCCATCAGACGCGCCGCCTCGGCCCGCGGCACCGTCGGATCGGGCCAGCGTTCGCGCAGGAGCAAGTCGTCGAGAGAATCCACCGCCTTGGCACACAGGTCGGGCTCGCCCGAAGCCAGCGCCAATTCGGCCATCTCCAGGGTGGCGCCCACATCGTCGGACGAGCCCGGCTGGGTGCCCTGGGTCCGCCGCCCGAGCATGGGCAGGATCTCGTCCCAGCGCCCTTCCGTCCCCAGACGTAGAGCCAGCGCGCGCGCCGCGGGGCCGAGCGCAGAACGGCCGGCGAGCGAATCTTCCAGTGCCCTGACCGCGCGATCGGTTTGCTCGGCCCGCACCCACTGGCGCGCCGCCGCCAGCAAGGCAAAAGCACGATCCATGCGCGAGCTGTCGCTACCCGTCGCCAGTCGCTCCAGCAACTCGGCCGCCAGTTCCGGACGACCGCTCTCGCTGGCAGCTGTGGCTTGGGCCGCCAGCGCGCTGGCCAGTCCCGGCCAGCGTTGCAACGCAGCCGACCCCGTCGCTTCGGCCTCGGGCAACGTCTCGGTCGCTGAAGCGAGCAGATTGAGCAAACGGGCTGTTCCCGCCTGATCGCCGGTCTCCACCGGGGCCGCCTGCCGATAGCTCTCGATCGAGCGCGCGACGTCTCCGGCCAGCAGTGCCCTCTCGGCCGCGGCCAACCGGCTCATGGCTGCCGTGTGGTCGGCCAGCCGATCCGGCGTCAGCGAGGAGCCCGCCGGTTCGGCAGCGCCTTGCGACGGAAAAAAGGCAACCGTGAGTCGCTGCGAGGCCGCCTCGGCACGCATGGCGGTACCATCCAGGTGGTGGCGCTCGGGCATGCGCCAGCCCTGCATGGGCAGAAGCGCCAGCAACGCCAGCTCGCGCACGTCGATCTCCAGGTCCGTCGCGCCCTCGAGCCGCACCAGCGGAACCACGCCATCGTTGGGCTCGGGCGACGCGGCCGCGCCCACAGCCATGAAAAGCGCAGCCACCAGCAAGGGCGGAGGCACGGGGAGAAAACCGTAGACGCGCACGTCGAACATGGAGAGGCGAGCACAATCCGGCCGCACCATGGTGAGCGCGCCAGTGGCGGTGAATTCGGCCTGGCGATCCCCGAGCACGGCCCGCGCCCCCACGCGAACCAGGCCATCCTCAATCTCCACCTCAGGGCCGAAAAGGCCATAGTCCGCCAGGCGAGCGTTGCGCAGGAAGCCCATCAGATCCTTGGCCTCGAACGACGCCGCCAGCTCGCGCAGCTTGAGGCGATGGTTCTTGAATCGGGTCACGCCCCCCGACAGATCGAACGGGAAGCGCAGGTTGGGGATCTCCAGCTCCAGTTTTTCCACACGACCAAAGCCAGGGATGTTCCGCCCCGCCAGGCTGAGAAGCCCTCGCCCTTCGACGAAAGTGAGCCGAAATGCGCCTTCGGTGTCAACCATGGTCCGCGTCCGAACCGCCATTGTAGAACAGTCGGCCGCGGCGTCCACCGAAGGTGACAAACAACAGAACGCTGAACAAAACCCCCAGCGAGCTGGTGAGCAGGGGCACCTGGACCATGAGGGTGGAAGCCAGCTGGACCAGGTCGGTGGGTGCGGGCGGCGCGTCCCCGGCTCGCGCGTGGGCCTGGGCAGCCACGTGCTGCAAGACCGGCAAGGCGCCGGCCACCCCCTGGCGCACGACCAAGTACACGAAGGCTCCGTTGCCCCCATACAAGGCCAGACCGCCCCAAGCCGCCCACACGCTGGCCGAACGAGCCCGAGGATCGTCGGAAAACACTGCAGCCACCGCAAAAAGCAAGACCAGCGCCAGAGCCAAGCGAGCCACCGCCTGGGTCCAGGCTGCAATCGGGTGGGCCCGATCCACGGCTTCGTCTAGCGCGATCTGCCCGCGGATCAGCACTTCCTGCTCCGCACTGGCCAGGCCATCCAGGCTGACCTCGGCCATGGATTTCCCGGTAGCCAGTCGGCGCAAGTCGGTCAGGCTGCCCAGAAATAGGCGCGCGCCCGCCAACAGCATGAGCACACCGAGCACGGTGACCCAGCGAGGACGGCGCGTCGGCAGCCGAGGGGACTCGCCCGATGGCTGCCTGGTCCCGTCCCGCGGACCATGGTTTGCGCTCATCGGCTCGGGCGGAACATCACGCCAGTCTGCGCTTCTCTCAGAAACTCGGCTCCGAGCACGGCTCGTAGGATACCGCTCCCTCGGGCCCGCCCTCGTATCGCAGAAGATCGATGTTCACGTCTATCTTCTTGGCGTCTTTGGCCTCCTGGCAGCGCCGCCGCGCCCAATCCATCACGATGGTCTGACCCTTGCGTTGGGCGGCCTCGTCGGCAAGGCGCTGTTTCTCCTTCTCGAACTCGGCCATGTCAGGCCTCATGTGCTCCTTGAGCTTGACCACGATGAAGCTGCCCAGTTCCTGGAACGGCCCGGCCAGGGGCGCCTCTTTCGACAGCTCGAAGGCTGCCTTGGCCAGGGTGGGTGCAGGCCCGATCCCCTGAACCATGGAACCACGACGCGAATACAGCCCGGTTTCCTCCGCGTGAACGGTGTCGTTCTTGCCGGCCTTTTCGTCGTTTTCATGGGCCGGGAAGAGATCCTTGAGGCTCTTGCCGGACTCGGCCTTGGCCTTGGCCAGCGCCGCATCAGCAGCCGCCTTGGCGCGCGCTTGCGAACGCTCCTGGCGCAACTCGGACTCAGCGATCTCCGGACGCGCCTGCTCGAAGGCAATGTCGCCCTCGCGCGCGGCCTCGGGCACAACCAAGGCCAGGCCACCCGCGATCTTCACCGGTCCCACCAGCTCGCCGTCCTTGGCCGCCCACACCTTGTCCTCGACCTCAGAGCCCAGCGTCGTGCCGCCCTTGCGCTGCCATCCCAGATCCCCGCCGCGCGACCGGCTGGTGGCATCATCTGATGAAGCCTTGGCCAGCTTGGCCAGGGACTCGCCCTTGCGCACGCGCGCCGCCAGCGCATCCGCCCGCTTGCTCGCCTCGGCAGTCTTGTCCGGGTCAGCGTCGCTGGGAACCGCGACCAGCAAGAAGCGCAACTTGCGTTGCTTGGGCTGCTTGTCGTAGAGCGCGGTCTTTCTCTGATCATACAGCTTCTTCAACTTGTCGTCGTTGGCCTTGGCGAAGGCCGCAATCTCCTCGGGCCGCAGTTCGACCTCGTTCTCGTAGCGGTGAATGGGGAAGCGCAGGTACTCGAAGTTGACCCGGTCGGATTGGCGCAGCCAGGTCTCCTTGACCTCGTCCACCGACACGGCAACCCCGGCACGCAAGAGATCCCGCATGCGCGCCGCCATGATCTCGCGGCGCTGCTGCTCGATGAACGACTTGGGCGACATGCCCAGGTGATACTGCACGAACTTGCGGAAATTGTCGTACGAGAACTTCCCTTCGCTCTCGGCGTACGGGAGCTTCTGCTCTCGACCCATGCTGATCATCTTGGCTTCGGCGATGAGATCTTCGACCTCTTCGTCACCCACGCTGAAGCCCAAGCGCTGAGCCTCGGCGGCCAGCAGCTCGCGATCGATGAGCAGATCCATGATCGTCTCCTTGAGACGAATCTGCTTGGCCTGCTGGGGCGGAATCGAGGCAGCGTTGAGGACGGTGTAGGCGTAGGTCCAGTCCTTGAGGGTCACCGCATGGCCCTCGACTTGGGCGGCGCTTTCGGTCACCCGGTGCGGCATTCGCATGCCACAGCCACCGATGGACTGCGGACCAAAGTTGACAATGAACACAACAATCACGATCGAGAACAACAGATAGATGAGCAACGATCGGGACTGTTGACGCATCTGCTCGAGCATTTAGCAAGGCCTCCGTTTTGCTGGGCTGGGTAGGCTGAAAGGTGCGGCAATCTAGCACGGTCGCCAGGAAAAGCGCACGACCATGCGCGGCCATAAGGAATTCTAGACCGGGGGGCAGACACGGAGACCGTCACAGGTCCGTGCCGCGGGGCACCCTCCCCCGGCCAACCACCCTGAATTCCTGTGACGCGGATGCCGGTTGGCGTATTGCGCGGCTGTGTGATAAAACCACAGGTCTGGTGGCCTGGCTATGCGTGTGGTCTCGATAGCCAAGCCGCCGGCACACGGCACAACCGAATGCTCCTCGACTGGGTCTACGGTCTCTTCTCCAACGACCTTGCCATTGATCTTGGCACGGCGACGACCCTGACGTTCGTGCGCGGCAAGGGAATCGTTTCCAACGAGCCGTCGGTGGTGGCGGTGCAGCGCACCGGCAACGGCACCAAGCGGGTGCTGGCCGTGGGCAAGCAGGCCAAGGAGATGCTCGGCCGCACACCAGGAAACATCGCAGCCGTGCGACCGATGAAGGACGGGGTCATCGCCGACTTCGAGGTCGCCGAGGCGATGTTGCGCTACTTCATCCAGCGCGTGCACAACCGGCAGACCCTGGTCAAACCGCGCATCATCATCGGCGTGCCCTCGGGCATCACCGAGGTCGAGAAGCGCGCCGTGCGCGATTCGGCCCTGGCGGCCGGCGCGCGCGAGGTTTACCTGATCGAGGAACCCATGGCGGCCGCCATCGGCGCTGGCCTGCCCGTCACCGAGCCCTCGGGCAACATGATCGTCGACATCGGCGGTGGCACCACTGAGGTGGCGGTGATCTCGCTCTCCGGCATCGTCGCGGCGCGCTCCATTCGCGTGGCCGGCGACAAGATGGACGAGGCCGTGGTGGCCTACATCCGGCGCAAGTACAACCTGCTGATTGGCGAGCGCACCGCCGAGCTGGTCAAGAAGCAGATTGGCAACGCCTACCGGCTGGAAGAAGTCGAGTCCATGGAGATCAAGGGCCGCGACCTCATCGCCGGCGTGCCCAAGACCATCGTGGTGACCAGCGACGAGATCCGCGAGGCCCTGGCCGAGCCAGTGGGCGCCATCGTCGAAGCCGTGCGCTCGGTGCTGGAACGCACCCCGCCCGAGCTGGCCGCAGACATCGTCGACCGCGGCATCGTGCTCACCGGGGGCGGCTCGCTCCTGCGCAATCTGGACATGTTGCTGCGCGAAGAAACCGGACTGCCGGTCATGGTTTCCGACTCGCCCGAGTGCGCTGTGGTGCTCGGCACCGGGCGTGCGCTCGACGAGCTGGCCCTGCTCAAGGAAGTCGCTCTGCAATAGCCACCGTTTCGAGTGGATCGTCCGCTCGGGCCGCCTTACATTTGCTGTCGCTGTGCACGCTGGAATGCTCCCGTCGGGGCACCGACAGAAAATCCGCGAGGCGGTAATCATCATGGCGGCCTTCTTGGCCGCCTTGTTCCTGCTGCGCCAGAGTGCAAAGTCGCCTGAGTACCTGTCGCCCGTGGACCGCGGCATCCTGGCCATGGTCACGCCCTTGCAGTCGCGTATGGCGCGACTGGCCCGCAGCATCGGTCACGCCGCCGGCCAGTATGTCGATCTGGTTCACGTGCGCGCCGAGAACGGCATCCTGCGCGACGAGAACGGTCGTCTGCGCGCCGAACTGCTCGAGGCCAGGCGCGGTGCCGCCGAAAGCGTGCGCTTCCAAAGGCTACTCGGCCTGCGCAACGCCGTGACTGCAGAAACCTTGGTCGCGCGGGTGATCGCCATCGACGTCTCGCCCTACTTCCGCGTGGCACGCATCCAGCTCGACCGCGGCGAAGGTCTGGTCAGCCGTGGCATGCCCATCATCACGCCCGACGGTGTGGTAGGTCGGATCAACCGCGTGGCGGGCGACACTTCGGATATTCTGCTTTCGGTGGATCCCCGTTCCGCCATCGACGTTGTGCTGCCGCGCACTGGTGGCCGCGGCATTCTGCGCGGCAAGCCCGGCGAGAATGGCTACCGCTGTGCCATCGAATACCTGATGCAAGGCGAGCAAGCCAAAGAAGGCGACCTAGTCGTCACCAGCGGCCTGGGCGGTTTCCCGCGCGATCTCCCGGTGGGCAAGATCGCCAAGGTGACCCGCAATGCCGCCGGCATGTCGCAGGATCTGGAGGTTTCGCCCGACGTGGACTTTGCGCGACTTTCCGAGGTGCTGGTCGTGGTGGCGCCGGCGCCGCCCCCGGATCCCGAAGCGGGCGCGCACAAGGCACTTGCCCCCGGCCACGGATTGGGGGTTTATCGCTGATGCGTTCCATCGCCACGTTGATCGTCGGGCTGCTGCTGCTGCTCCTGCAGTCCACGGTGATGGAGTTCGCGCCGGTGCATTTGGTGACACCGACCCTGGGCCTTCTCACCGTGCTGTACATTGGCTTGTCGCCGCTCAAGTGGGCGCCGGGTGCCGCCGCGCTGGTGGGGCTGTCCCTCGGCTATCTTTTTGATCTGGTGTCAGGGGCTCCGCGCGGAGTGCACGCCTTCGTGTTTCTGGTGATGGCTCTCTTTGCCCGCGCGCTGGCCTCGCGCCTGGCGGTGCGCGGCGTGGTGCTCAAGGCGGCCGCGGCCTTCGTGGCCAGCCTGCTCTCCGCCCTGCTCATCGTCGTGGTGCGCGCCCAGGTCAGCCCGGAAACCGGCTACGGAGGCCTTCGCCAGGCGCCGCTCGAGGCCCTGCTCACGGCAGCCTTTGGACCGCCGGTGCTGTGGTTGCTGGGTCGTCTCGATGGCCGTCTCGATCCCGCGCTTCTGCGCGTCGGGCTGTCGCGCCGACGGGGGCGCGCCCTGGGCCCAGGACTGCCGCCGCGCTAGCTCTCTCGCATGGACATCGCCGGCCAAGACGCAGAACTCCCTGAGATCAGGCACCGGGCCCGCTACTTGTCCGTGCTGATCACCCTGGTGTTCCTGGGTCTGGCGGCGCGGCTCTTCTACCTTCAGGTGGTCGAAGGCGACAGCTACTACCGCATGACCGCTGATAGCATCGTGCGCACTGTGGTGCTGCCCGCGGTTCGCGGTCAGATCCGCGACCGCAAGGGCCGCGTGCTGGCCACCATGGTTCCCTCCTACGATGTTCAGGTGCTGCCCTCGCAGCTCACGCACGATGCCTACCTGCACCTGCGCGAGCTGCTCGGCCCCGACGTGGAAGGCGTGCCGACCTGGGATGCGATTCGCGAGGAAGCCCAGAAGGGCAAGGATCGTACCATGGTGGTGGCCGAGGACATCAAGCGCGACGTGATGGCGCAACTCGAGACCGCGCTCGACAATCCCGGCATCAAAGTAGTCGCTGTGCGACGGCGCCACTACCCGTTCGGCGCGCTGGCCAGTCACGCCATCGGCTACATGAACGAGGTCTCGGCCGAAGAACTGCGCACACGCAAAGACGAAGGCTACGGCTCGGGCGATTACGTGGGCCGCACCGGCATCGAACGCCAGTGGGAGCCATATCTACGCGGCCAAAAGGGGTTCGAACGGGTGGTTGTCAACCGGCGTGGTCTGCGCCGCACCGACGTGCGCATCGCCGATCTGGTGGACGGGCCCACCAGTCAGACCGCGATTCCGGGCAACAACCTGGTTTTGACCCTGGACGTGGACCTGCAACGAATTGTCGAGCGCGCCTTGCGCGGCTCGCGGGCCGCGGCAGCGGTGTTTCTCGACATCGAAACCGGCCGCATCCTGGCGCTGGCGTCCAAGCCCACCTTTGATCCCAACTTGATGTCGCGCGGCCTGTCGCCCGAGGCGGTGTCGCGCATCCTGAGCGATCGACTGCGTCCCTTCCGCGACAAAGCCCTGGCCGACACCTACAACCCCGGCTCGACCTTCAAGGTCGTCACTGCGGCCACCGCGTTGGAGGAAAAACTCATCACCCTCGACGACAAGGTTCGCTGCGCTGGCTACATCCAGGTGGGTCGACGTCGTTTTCGCTGCACCAAGGTTCACAAGTCCGTCAACCTGCACGACGCCATTGTGCAAAGCTGCAACGTCTTCTTCTACGACCTGGGCGCGCGGCCCGGCATGATGAATCGCATGGCCAAGTTTGCCAATGAGTTCGGCCTCGGCGCACCGTCGGGCCTGGGACTCAACAACGAGCAAGCCGGCTTCGTGCCCACTGAGGAATGGCACCGCGCCCAGGCCACCATCCCGGGCAAGAGTGAAGGCTTCGTCGTCGGACACGCTCTCAACACCGCCATCGGCGAAGGCGCCACGCGCGTCACCGTGCTGCAGATGGCGCTCGCCTACGCAGCCATCGCCAACGGGGGCAAGCTGTGGTTACCGCAAATCGTGGAACGGGTGGAATCGCCGGACGGCAAGGTGGTCGAGGAGTTTCCGCCGCGCGTGCGCCGCGACGTGGCCGTGTCTGCCGAAACACTGGCCACCATTCGCAGCGGACTGTACGGCGTCGTCGCCGATCCCAAAGGCACAGCCTACAAAGCGAGATCGCACCACGTCGAGGTGGCCGGCAAGACCGGCACCGCGCAGGTGTACCGGGGCGGGCGCATCGGCAAGGACGATCCTCCCCTGCCCTACGAACGCGTCGACCACGCCTGGTTTGCGGGCTACGCCCCGGCGGCCAAACCCCGCATCGCCTTTGCCGTCTTCGTCGAACACGGCGGCCACGGCGGATCGGTGGCGGCGCCGGTGGCCATGGAAATCATCGACAACTACTTCGACACCGTCGCGCCGCTCGAAGATCGGTCACCGCCCCGTCTGGCGCGCCACACGGGACACGCACCCAGCCGCGAAGATTTGCCGTCCCTGGTTGGCGGCTCGGGCTCCGACCCAGTGCCCCTTCCGCCTGCTCCCACCCAACCTGTGAAGAGCGCCCCGGCTCTGCCGCCGGATTCGGTCACCAAGGAGAGCCGCTGATGGCACGGGTTGTCTCCTGGCGCAAGCTGCGCTTCCGCTTTGACTGGATGCTGACCGCGGCCACGCTGGTGTGCATTTCCCTGGGACTGCTCAACCTGTGGAGCGCCGTGCGCGAGCGCCAGTTCCACCTGTTCGCACAGCAGCTCTCGTGGGCCGCGGTCGGCAGTTTGCTGTTCTTGGCCGTGGCCAGCTTCGACTACCGGGTGATTGCGCGCATGGGCTACGCGCTCTACGGCGTCGGCATTGGTCTGCTGGTTGTGGTGCTCATCCACGGAAAGATGGTGGGCGGCTCGCGACGCTGGTTCGATCTGGGCGCCTTTCACCTGCAGCCGTCCGAGCTGATGAAGATCCTAACCATCATCGCTCTGGCCAAGTACGTACACGAGACGCCGGCGCTCGACGGGCGGACCCTGCGCCACATCTTGGTGCCCATCTTCCTCGCCGGGCTGCCCTTTCTGCTCATTGCCGCGCAACCGGATCTGGGCACCGCGCTCATCATTGTGCTCATCTTCGCCACTGTCATGCTGACCGCGCGGCTTCGCCTCAAGACCATGGCGGGGATTGCCTTTGTGGTGGCGCTGGCCGCCGCGCCGTTGTGGGAATACGCCCTGCACGACTATCAGCGCAACCGCATCCTGGCCTTCATCAATCCCGCGCTCGACCCGGCCACTGCATGGCAACCGCGCCAAGCCATGAATGCCGTGGGCTCGGGACGGATCATTGGCAAGGGATTCTTGCAAGGCACACAGATCCGGCTGCGCTCGCTGCCCGCGTTGTGGACGGATTTCCCGTTTGCCGTGTGGGCCGAGGAATGGGGCTTTCTGGGCTGCATGGTGGTGTTGCTCGCCTATGCCCTGCTGGCCCTGTGGGTGATCAAGATCGGACGCGAGGCCCGCGATCGCTTCGGCATTACTGTGTGCGTGGGCGTGGCCGCCATGCTCTCGTGGCAGGTTGCCGTCAACATCGGCATGGTGACCGGACTGCTTCCGGTCGTCGGCGTGACCTTGCCCCTGTTGAGCTACGGCGGCTCCAGCGCGCTCACGGTGATGCTGGCGCTGGGAATGGTGATGAACGTATCCGTGCGGCGATTTGCGTATTAGTTGTTGGCCGGCTCCAGGACTTCAAACGCCGCTCAGTTCATCGGCACGAGGCGCATCAAGAATCCACCGTACGGCGCCACCTTGATGCTCTGAACATCAGTGGCATTGCGCTGCCGCTTGGTGACCAACAGATCGGTCGGCGAAGGACCGTCCGCCACAAGAACCATGTCGAAGAGGCCTGTGCCCAGCAGTTCCATGGGAACAGCGTGCATCTTGGCGACCGCGTCGCCGTTCAACCCGGCCACGTACCAGGTGCGACCCTTGCGCCGGGCCATGATGACCGAGTGGCCCGGATCGCCGTGCAGCAAGCGGGTTTCGTCCCAGGCGCTGGGCAAAGCTGAAAGCAGGCTCACGGCTTCTCTGGGGAGGGCGCCGTTGCTCTCGACGAAGGAACGCAGCCCCGATTCGAAAACCACGGTCAACCCCAGTTGGTGACCCCAAGTCAGGGACGACGGCCGCGCCGGATCGTGGAACGCCACCGGAATGGGTTCCATGGGGCCCACCACGTTGCGGGTATAGGGATCGATGGTGTTCTGGCGCGCTTGGCTGGCTCCGTCGCGCTCCTGGGCGCCGCTGCGCCCGACGGAGGCAGACAGAAGATGGGGATAAGTGCGATCCCATCCTGCGCCTGGAATTCGACCCTCGAACTCCACCAGCAGGTGGCGTTTCCCGGCCTCTTCCAAGAGTGCCAGCAAGGATTCAACCACGTCGGGCTTGCCACTGGCCGAAACCGCGACCCGAACTCCCTTGAGTCCGGCCGTCGCGAACTCGGCCAGCGGCAACCGGGCCGCGTCCTGGGGGCCGATGAGCAACCCAACCTTCTTGTTGGCGGCGGCGCGCACCAGCTTGCGCCAGGTGCTTCCACCTCCCGACGGCCATTGAGCAGAAAGCAGCGAATAGCCCCAGCCCATGGAGGCCGCAATCTCGACCAGGTGCACGGCCGGGCCGAGGCTGGCCCGCTCGAGTCCGCTGGCGCCTGCGTGCCGGACCATGTTGCCGGGCCGGATCCAATCTGCGGCGTCGACCGCTGCCGGCGCTCCCAGGTCAGTCACCAGACTCGATTCCACGATGCCGGCCAGCCCATCTGACACGATCAACACCCGCCAGGGCGTGGACCAGGGCAGACTCGATTTCGGCTGTACCTCGCCGCGGCCGGCTTCCTCGTCGGGATGCGGGAAGCGGAAACGATAGATCTCGCCGTCGGCTTTGCCCGCCAGCCCCAGGGCCGCATGGCCGGCAGCCAGCCCCGATTCGGCCAGCAAGACCCAACGGGCCTTGTCGGGCGAAGCGAACAGCGCGGGCAGCGACCAGTGGGTCCCTGCCGCTGCGGCCGTGCCCGCGGGCAATTCGGCCATCCACTCGGCCGTGGCGCCTTGATCTTGAGCGGCTCCAGGCTCGGACTGGGGCAGCAAGGTCGCCCGCGCGCCGGACATGAAACGAAAACCAGTGGCCTCGCTGGTGATGGTGAACGGCCCGCGACTGGCTTCGGGGAAGTGATAGCGGAAAGCCAGTCCGTCGTCGTAGGCGCGCACGATGAGATTCACGCGCGCCTTCTGTGGGGTTTCGAACGAAAGCACGTGTTCTACGCCGGTGTTGCTGAAGTGGCTGCGCTTTCCGCGCGGCAAGGCGTAGTCGTCGGTCACCCGGCGCTGGCTTTCGCCGAGGTAGCGCAGATCATCGGTAAAATCCGCGTCCTGCCGGGTGATGCCGAGAGGTGACCAGCGCAAGATCTCGGCTTTGGCCCCGCCGCCGCCGAATGCGACCCGATAGTACAGGCGCGGCTGTGCGGGATAGTCGTCCGTCCCAGCCAGTGAAAAGTTCCGAACCTCCATCGTGAGCAGCCCGCCGGGGGATGCGATCACCCAGCCCTCCGACGGCACGACGGGAGCACCCTTCTTGATAGTCGGGGCACAGGCGCCGAACCCGAGAAGCAACGCCAGGAAAGTCGGGGCGAATAGGAAACGCCTCATCGTTCAACAATTACACCCGAAAGCCGGAGCAGCCTCAAGAAAGCTCACCGCCACAGGCACACGCGCTGTGAGATGTCACAACTTCGGACCAAGTTTCTAGCCAAACTGCACCGATCGCTTGGTGAACGCCCCATCCATCCACCAGCCGGTGATGGGAAAGCTTGCTCGCGATCGCTGGCCTGCCGCCGCACCAACGGCAACCAGGACCGGCGCGTAGTGTTCCCAGGTTGGCAGCGCCATCTCGGCCGCAGGCGCGCGGGTCTGGAAATCCAGGAGCGCATCCGCATCAAAGCGCAAGAGCGCGTCGGCCGCCCAGGCGTCAAACTCCTGGGCCCACTGGGGTGTGCCCGGGCGGAAGGCGTAGCGCATGTTGTGCGTGATGAAGCCGCTGCCAAAAACCAGCACACCCTCGTCGCGCAGCGGTGCCAGGGACTGGCCCAACCGGAAGAGTTCCTGGGCGTCCAAAACTGGCATCGAGATCTGGAGCACGGGGATATCGGCATCGGGGTACATCGGTACCAGCGGGACGAAGGCCCCGTGGTCCAGCCCGCGCTCTGGGTCTTGGGCAACCGGCATGTTCTTCCGGCGCAGAAGCTCGCGCACGCGCGCGGCCAGATCAGGCGCGCCCGGAGCGGGATACTGGGTCTGGTAGTACCTTGCGGGAAACCCGTAGAAATCGTAGACGAGCGGCACTGTCCGGGTCGCACCCAACGTGGTTGGCCGCTGTTCCCAGTGGGCCGAGACCATGAGGATGCTCTTCGGCTTGGGCATGGCCTGGGCCCACGCAGCCAGCTCGGCCATCCACTGAACGTCGTCGAGCAGAACAGGCGCGCCGTGCGCCGCGAAGATGACAGGCATCTGTTCCTGTGAACGCTCGGATTGCGTGTGTGTGGTCATGGTCTCGCGCTTGCCGCGAACACGAGGCTGCCACGACGGGCAAGCCTTCGCCAACGAGTGGTAGGTTTCGCGTCTGCGCGAGCAGGGCTACGAGGTAACGCGGCTAAGACGCACCTTGCAGTAGGCCGCCAGCGCCCCCCACGCGCTTTTCGGACATCACCAGTGCAATGCGGCATTCTGTGTTGGCGAGGGCGCCGCGGCAACTACCGCGAAATTGTTGAAGAAATTCTCCCGTCGCCGAAGAGGTGACGAGATACTGGCGGACTGGAGCTAGGTGCTGCAATGTCTTCGATCACTTTTGCGACTAGGTTCGCCTTTGGCGACGATTGATGGACAACTCTTGAGGACGATGGAACCGATTCGCATCAAAATGAGTGTTCTGCCTTCCCCCTGAGAGGTCCCGACCCCATGATCGAAGATGCCGACGAGCCCCTGAACGACGACAACGACGAGGACTTCAAAGCCGTCGGCAAGCTGACGGCCAAGCGGGCGACGTCGAGCAAGGAGGACCAGAGCAAGCAGCGCGATCTCATTTCCATCGGCAAGGCCAAGGGCTTCCTCACCTTCGACGAGGTCAACGATCACATGGTGGAGAGCATCGGCTCGTCCGACCACATCGACGACTGGCTATCGACCTTGGGCGGCGCGGGAATCGAGATCGTGGATTCCGCGTTGCATGTGAAGGACAGCGACAAGTCAACGCCCGGCGAAACGGCCATCGAGGAAGAGGTCGAGTCGGAGCCCCTGCGCGCGCCCGAGGCGGAAGAAGAGGATGAGGACGTCTACGCGAGGACCGACGATCCCGTGCGCATGTACCTGCGCAAGATGGGCTCCGTGTCGCTGCTGACCCGTGAGGGCGAAGTGGAGATCGCCAAGCGCATGGAGGCCGGCGAGCGCCGAGTGCTGCAGGTGGTACTCAATTCCACCGTGGCCATCGCCGAGATCCTCGACCTGGGCGACAAACTGCGCCAGCGGAAGATTCGGGTCAAAGAGGTGGTCAGGGACGCGGACGAGGATGACAGCGAATTCGACGAGGACTGGCACGTCGAGCGGGTGTGCAAGGTGATCGAGAAGGTGCGCCGGCTGCACAAGCAGGTCGAGCAGGCCGAGGAAAAGCCGGCTGCGACCGAATCCGCGCGCAAGAAGGTGCGGGACCAGGTCGCCGCGATCAAACAGCACATGGTCGATGTCCTGCAGAATCTGCGTCTGAACAAGAAGCAGCTCGACCGCATCGTGGTCCGGCTCAAGGGCCTGGTGTCGCGCATCGAGGCTGCCCTGCGCGAAATTGCTGACTACGAAGAGCGAGCCGGCCTGCCCCAGCATGGGTTCCGCAAGGCCCTGCGCGAAATCCGCTCCTCGCCCTTGCGTCAGCGTGCGGTGGCCAAGAAGCTGGGCCTGCGTCCCGAGGAGATCGAGACGCTGGCCAAGCTGATCGACAACGCCAGGAAGAAGGTCAAGCAGGTGGAGCAGGAGGCCGCCATGACCGAGCAGGTCCTGCGCGAAACCGTCGAGGAGATCCAGGACGGCGAGCGCCAGGCCGAACAGGCCAAGGCCGAGATGGTCGAGGCCAACCTGCGGCTGGTGGTCTCCATCGCCAAAAAATACACCAACCGCAACTTGCAGTTTCTCGACCTGATCCAAGAGGGCAACATCGGCTTGATGAAGGCAGTGGACAAGTTCGAGTACAAGCGCGGCTATAAGTTCGCCACCTACGCCACCTGGTGGATTCGGCAGGCCATCACGCGCGCCATCGCTGACCAGGCGCGCACCATCCGCATCCCAGTGCACATGGTCGAGATCACCAACAAGCTCATCCGCACAAGTCGCTATCTGGTGCAAAAACTGGGGCGCGAGGCCACGCCGGAGGAGATCGCCGAGAAGATGGAAGTGTCGCTCGACAAGGTCCGCAATGTGCTGAGCATCGCCAAGCAACCCATCTCGCTGGAAACCCCCATCGGCGCGGAAGAGGATTCGCACCTGTCCGACTTCATCGAGGACAAGAGCGTGGTCTCGGCCTCCGACGCTGTGATCTCCATGAACCTGGCGGTGCAGACGCGCAAGGTGCTGGCCACGCTGACCCCGCGGGAAGAGAAGGTCCTGCGCATGCGCTTCGGCATCGGCGAAAAGTCGGAGCACACCCTGGAAGAAGTGGGCCAGGACTTCGATGTCACGCGCGAACGCATCCGCCAGATCGAGGCCAAGGCCCTGCTCAAGCTGCGCCACTCGTCGCGCAGCTTGCACCTGAAGAGCTTCATCGAGGAATAGCGCGCCGGCGTCGTGAAGTCGATCTTGCTGCTGACATTCGTCGTCGCTGCGGCCGCGTGCACCGCTCGCAGAGGCGGTGGTGGTTTCGCGCCGACCGGCAACATGACCGTGGCCAGAAACGGCCATACGGCGACGTTGTTGCCCGGCGGGACAGTCCTCGTCGCGGGCGGGATCAATTCCGACACGGTCTTGGCGAGCGCGGAGCTATTCGATCCCGCAACCGGGACATTCACGGCCACCGGCACCATGTCCGCGCAAAGGGTCTTGCACACAGCCACCCTATTGCCCAACGGCAAGGTGCTGATTGCTGGCGGCAACTACTTCATTGGCGCAGCAGAGGCAATTCTTGCAAGCGCCGAGCTATACGACCCTGCAACCGGCAGCTTCGCGGCTACCGGCAGCATGATGGCGGCCAGAGACGCACACACCGCGACTCTGCTTTCCGACGGGACAGTGCTCGTCGCTGGCGGAGGGGCCGGAAGGGTCACTGTTACCGGCGCCGAGATCTACGATCCGGCAACCGGCTCATTCACAGCAGCCGGCGACATATCCGCGGGAGGTGAGCGCCACACAGCGACGCTGCTGGGTGACGGGAACGTTTTGCTCGCCGGCGGATACGGTGGCAAGGACCGACCCTTGGTCGCGGACGCAGAGTTGTACGCCCCTGCGACCGGCGCATTCACCGCCACTGGCAGCATGACTGTGGCCAGGTTGGATCACGCGGCGACGCTGCTGCCCGACGGAACGGCGCTCATCACGGGCGGATACAACAGCAGCAGCAGCCTTGCGAGCGCAGAAATCTACGACCCAGCAACCGCGATGTTCACTGCCACTGGCAACATGGCGTTGGCAAGACACGGCCACACGTCGACGCTGCTGCTCAGCGGAACCGCGCTCATCGCGGGCGGAGGGGACGGCAACCTCGCTATCGCAGGTGCAGAACTATTCGATCCGGCAAGAGGAACATTCACCGCCACGGGCAGCATGTCGGTGTCAAGGCTGCAGCATACGGCGACACGGTTGGACAACGGGGCCGTGCTGGTTGCCGGCGGATATGGCGGCAGCGACGGGTATTCCCTCGCGAGCGCGGAGCTATACCAATAGCCTCGACAGCTGCCTTTGGGGGGTGCACTGGCGGTCGGCACCAAGAGCTTTCACCTATACACCTCCCGCCGGTGGCCGATCTTGATCACAAGAACCACCAGTCGGCGATCCTCGATGGTGTACAGGATGCGGTAGTCGCCGACTCGGATACGCCACGCGTTCGCTTCGCCTTGCAGCTTGGTCACACCTGCCGGCCGAGGGTTCTCGGCCAGAGCGTCGATCCGGGCTGCCACCCGGCGCTGCACGGGCTTGTCCAGCGCGGCCAGGTCGCGCTCTGCGCCGGGGGCAAGCTGGACGGAGTAGCGAACCCGCTCATTATCTGTGAGAGTGACCGTTGCGGCATTTGTCATGGCGCCGTCGGTGGTACCACAGCCACGCGACGGCCTCGGCGTGTGGCAGAAGAGTGGAAAAGATCCGTCACCCCACCCCGCACCGTCTTGCGGTTTTGCTCTGACGCCTGGGGGTTCGCGCTACCGAAGAGCGATGCCAGAAAATCCGCGCGCCTTGGCGGTGCGCCACCCGGTCACGCCGCCACAGTTCAGAATCTCCGACGAGAATTCCCGCATCGTGAACGGCTGCTCACCGTGGAGACGTCCGGGTTCTTCCTCGCACCATCGTAGGTAGGCACCGTAGAGAGCCTTCGTCTTGACCTTGCAGGCTCGCCCCCAGCCGGCGAAGGGAAGCAAACAGCGCTCGGCAACAAAGTAGCCGAGGTGCCAACGCCGCGCGCGTTCGTCGGGCAGCCCCTTCAGCCAGCCGTGCGCTTTCGCTGCCGGGAGGCCCAGCGCCAGTAGCCCGCACAGCAACAGGTCCTTGGGTGAAGGCTTTGCGGCCTTGGCTCGTGCAATTGCATCAGGGCCAGCAAACCCCATCCGCCGCGCGACCGCCAGTAACCCACACAATGGCGGGTCCCTGGGTGAGAGTTTCTCGGCCTGGGCTTGTCTGCGCCTTTTCACTTCGTCCCACCCCCGAAGGAATCGCTCGATAACCTGCGGCCCGCCCCAATCAGGGAGCTTGGCGAGTGGCTCGACAAGTTCGGACTCGGTCCGCAGCTTTTCCGCAACCGTTTCGAGGTAGTCCCTCGGACTGCATTCATGAAAGGGCGGGTAGCTTTCATCCTCCACCAACTCCGGCCCCAGCCCCAGCGCCTTACCCTCGGTTGAAGTGGGGTTTCGCCCATGCACGCACACAAACCCATCGAGCTTCGATTCAGCCGGCGACGCTCCTATGACATGGGCGTATTCGAGAAGCTCTATCAGCTTCTCGTGGCGGGGCCGATAGTCCGGCGGTGTCATGCCCGTGGCAGGACTCTTTCCGCGTCCGCTTGCCCAACGCTCACCGCTCGCCTCTGTGGGCCGTTCTCCGCGTCTCTGACCTCACGACTGCCTACCGGGACCGCCTTCGCCCCGTTGGCGTGAGCTGGCTTCATCGGTGCGGCCCGCTCGCTTTGCCGGCGTCGCTTTGTCCCGCGCTTCTTGTCCACGTCGCTCACTGTTCAGAAGCAGGCCCCGGGTTCGAGCCTCAGTGTATCGTAGCCACGGACTTGATCCGCGGTCGTGAGTTCCGCCGTCTTGAGGGAACCCGGACGAAGATCGTTCATATTGCCGTTTGCAGTGCCCAAGATCGTGTCCCGCTTCATGAAAGTGGCCGTCACGGTGCAACTGATCTGGCGGTCAGTCACGTTCTTCACTTGAACCATCACTTTGGTCATGCCGAAGCCCGTATCCTTCACAGTTGGTTTCCCAAATTGAAGCGTGTCTTGTCCATCGCTGATGATCGCGGGCAAACCGGGGCTTGCTTCGAGCGACGCCGCCCGCCGGTACTGTTCCGAGTCCCGCGAGACGGCGTTCCATGTTCCGTGCCAAACTGAAAGGCATTCCTTCATGCGCGCGTCGCTGCTGAACACATCCTTGGCAGAGTAGGAGGCGATTCGGCCTCGAAATGTTCCGGCTGCGTAGTCCTTGGCAAACGTGCAGGTGGCCAACGGCGGTCGGTCGCGAAATTCCTCACCGCACGTTCTTTTCAACCTGGTGAGCAGGTTCCCCTTCGCCCTGGTGCTCGGGCTATCGGACATGGCCACGAATGCCTGCTCCAGATCGAGAGGGCCAGCATCTGCGAGTTGAACAGAACCAGTGATTTCGAGGTCGTCGCACTCGTTGAGAAGTTCGCCTCTGAAAGCAGCGACGCTCAGCCGCTTCACCGCCGATTGGTCAGTTGTCGACACGGCGGGCACGGCGGGCGCGTGCGGGGTTGCTGCGATACCTTCGCTTGGCGTGGTGGCCGGACTCGCCTTGGAAGCCTCGCGCCCCGTGAGCAGTCCAACGACCACAAGCCCAATGACCAGTCCGGCCGCCATGACCCCGACAGCAACCAACGTCCAGTGACGCTTCCTCTCTGGCAGAGTAGTTCGGCTGCATTTCGGGCAGGGCGAGCCCGTCATGATCGCGTTTCCGCACGTCGGACACGCGGTGAGACCTGGCGTTGTGGCTCCTGTCCTCTGGAGCGCGAGAGGCCCGGTGGGGCCTTTCTCAACGATGCTGGTCTTCTTGAGAACCAGGCCGAGGAGGAGAGCGCCCACCACGGGGAAGAACCAGACGACGCCAAAGCCGAAGGTGACGCCGATGGCTGCGCCGGCCTGCGCTGCACCGATGTGCGCAGTGGACGCCACTTCGCTGGCGGCCAGGATGTAGTGGGCGCCAACGGCCAACATCACGATGGTCCACAGCACCGCAAAGGTCTTGAGGTAGTTCCAGCCGCCACCCCCTTCCCGCGTCTCGCCGGCCCTGAGATGGCGCTGGGCAAAGTAGAGCGGAACGACGAACAGCCACAACACCAAGGTGCCGAGAGCCCAACCGGCGGCTTCTCTGAGGTTGTGCCGCCGACGCTTGTGCGCATCGAAGAAGACCCACACCGCATGAAGGAAGAGTGCTGCCACGATCAGGTATTCCACGCGAAACCTCCATTTCCCTTGGGGCTCGATTGTCGCCCCGTGCGCGTTTCGCTGCAAACAGTTCCGGGGCGCCGCTACCCCGCAAGGCTGGCGGCCTTCGGGCGGAGCGGGACCACGTTGTCAGCCTCGGCCACTCTTTGGCTTGCGCCGGTCGTCGGCACCAAGGGCTTTCACCTGTGCACCTCCCGCCGGTGGCCGATCTTGATCACAAGAACCACCAGCCGGCGATCCTCGATGGTGTACAGGATGCGGTAGTCGCCGACTCGGATACGCCACGCGTTCGCTTCGCCTTGCAGCTTAGTCACACCTGCCGGTCGAGGGTTCTCGGCCAGAGCGTCGATCCGAGCTACCACCCGGCGCTGCACGGGCCTGTCCAACGCGGCCAGGTCGCGCTCTGCGCTGGGGACAAGCTGGACGGAGTAGCGCGCCACCTACAACCCGAGTCGCTTCTTGACCTTGACCCACGGGATCGGCTTCTCGCCCTTGGCTTTCATGTCGGCCAATACTTTGCGTGCGTCGTCTGCGTCGATCCGCTCTTCCATGGCTTCAAGCAAGTCCAGGTCCTCCGCGGGCACGATGGCTGCCATGGTGTGGCCGTAGCGGGTCAAGGCCACACGTTCTTTGGCGTAGGAGGCACGGTTGACCACATCGGAGAATCGCTTGCGCGCTACGGCCGTGGAAACCTTCATCATGCCTATGTTGTACACGATCAACCGGATTGGGTCGATGCCTTCGAGTGCATCGGGAGCACATTCTCGGCCGCGGCCACTCTTTCGCGGGCGCTCGCCGTCGGGCTATTGGTACAGCTCCGCGCTCGCCGCGAGCGTCCCGCCGACGATGAGCACCTTTCCGTCGAGCAACAACGTCGCCGTGTGGCCGGAGCTTGCCACAAACATGCTGCCCGTCGCTGTGAATGTTCCGGCCGTTGGGTCGTACAGTTCCGCACTCGCAAGCCATCCGTTCGCGAATCCACCGGCGATGAGTACCTTCCCGCTCGACAACAACGTCGCCGTGTAGTCCGCCCTATACGTGGTCATGCTGGCCGTTGCTGTGAATCTTCCGACTCCTGGGTCGTACAGTTCCGCGCTCGCGAGGTTGTAGATTCCACCTACTCCTCCGGCGATGAGCACCTTTCCGTTGCCCAGCAATGTCGCCGTGTGGTCGTGCCTGGCCACGGTCATGTTGCCGGTGGCAGTGAAGGCTCCGGCCGCTGGGTCGTATAGTTCTGCGCTCGCGACACCGTCGAAGCTGTCACCCTCTCCGCCGGTGATGAGCACCTTCCCACTCGGCAGCAGCGCTGCCGCGTCGAAAACCCTTGCCACGGTCATGTTGCCGGTGGCAGTGAAGGTCCCGGTCGCTGGGTTGTATAGTTCTGCGCTCGCGAATTGCCCCGGGGTTGAGCTTCCACCGGCGATGAGCACCCTCCCGCTCGGCAGCAACGTCGCTGTATGCCATACCCTGGCCACGGTCATGTTGCCGGTGGCAGTGAAGGTCCCGGTCGCTGAGTTGTATAGTTCTGCGCTCGCGAGTTGCAAGCCGCCAGCGATGAGCACGTTCCCGCTCGGCAACAACGTCGCCGTGTGGCCGGACTTTGCCACAGTCATGTCGCCGGTGGCAGTGAATGCCCCGGTCGTTGGGTTGTATAGTTTTGCGCTCGCGAGGCCCAAGCCGCCGGCGATGAGCACGTTCCCGTTGGATAACAGAGTCGCCGTGTGTTCGGACCCTGCTACGGTCATGCTGCCCGTTGCCACAAAGATTCCTTGCAGCACCGTGGTGCCGGTCGTGCCTGCGGAGTTGGTCGCACCTCCCGTGCTACCGGTCGTACCCGCAGTGCCACTCGTGCCCCCGCCCTTGGCGTTGATCGTCCCTCCCGTGGTGCCCGTCGGGCTTGCGGAGCTGGTCGTCCCCCCCGAACTGGTCGTGTCTCCCATGGTGCCGGTCGTCCCCCCGGCGGAGCTGGTCGCGCCTCTCGTGCCCCCAGCGTCGTGAGCCGTCGAGATCCGCAATCCGCGGGCTTCGCACGAACACGCAAGCAGCAGACCCGAAAGCACGATGCGCAGCCTGGCAGCCATGCAAACCATTGTGGCCTCGTGCGGAATTCGCCGCAAACAGTTCCGGGGCGCTACCCCGCCGGGCTGGCGACCTTCGGGCGGAGCGGGACCACGTTGTCAGCCTCGGCCATGGCGAGATAGTCCTTGCGGTTCACACGTTGAACTTGAAGTGAATGACATCGCCGTCGCGCACGACGTAGTCCTTGCCTTCCATGGCCAGCTTGGCGTGCTGGCGGCAGGCGGCTTCTGAGCCGAGCTTGACCAGGTCTTCCCAGCGCACGACCTCGGCCTTGATGAAGCCGCGCTCGAAGTCGGTGTGGATCACGCCCGCGGCTTGCGGCGCGTGAGCCCCGCGCTTCACGGTCCAGGCACGGCACTCGTGCTCGCCCACGGTGAAGAAAGTGATCAGGTCCAGGATTTGGTAGGCGGTCCGCGCCACGGCGAAAAGCCCCGGCTCTTTCAGGCCCAGGGTTTCCAAGAACGCCGGCCGGTCCGCAGGCTCCAGCGTCGCGATCTCGGCCTCGGCCCCGGCGCAGATGCACACCACGGGCGCGCCTTCCTTGGCAGCGTGGGCACGCAGGGCCGCCACATGCGGGTCACCATCCAGATTCGCGAGCTGCGCCTCGGCCACGTTGGCCACGAAGAAGACGCGCTTCTGGGTCAGCAAGAACAAGTCGCGAATGAGAGCCAGATCCTCGGGCGACAGTCCCTGCGCGCGCACGGGCGTGCCGGCTTCCAGGCCTGCCAGCACGCGCTCGCACACCGCCAGCGTGGCCTTCTCTTCCTTGGGCGCCGGGCCCTTGAGGGCAGTGCGCGCCTTGTCGATGCGCTTGCCCACGCTCTCCATGTCCTTGAGGCACAGCTCGGTGTCCACGGTCAGCACGTCGGAAACCGGGTCGATGCGCCCCTCCACATGCACGACATTGGGATCTTCAAAGCAGCGGACGACATGCGCGATGGCGTCGGTCTCGCGGATGTTGGCCAGAAACTGGTTGCCCAGGCCCTCCCCTTTCGAAGCCCCACGCACCAGACCGGCGATGTCCACGAAGTTGACCGTGGCGTGCACGGCCGGCTTGCCCACAAAAAGTGCAACCACGGCATCGAGCCGCGCATCCGGCACCTGGGCCACGCCCAGGTTGGGCTGCACCGTGCAGAACGGGTAGTTTGCCACCTCGGCACCGGCGGCCGACAACGCATTGAAGAGCGTGGACTTACCCACGTTGGGCAAGCCGACGATGCCGCAAGAGATCATCGAACCAAGGATGCGCCACCAGGGCGCGAACAGCTAGATCTTGCCGACGAGAATAAACGCGATGATCAAGCCGTAGATGACCAGCGACTCGATGAGCGCGAGACCGAGGATCATCGGAATAAGGATTTTGCCCGAGGCCTGCGGGTTACGCGCCACGCCGTCGAGAGCCGAGGCCGCAGCGCGCCCCTGACCGAGCCCACCGCCGAAAGCCGCCAGGCCGATGGCAAGCGCGGCACCGATGGCGATGTAGCCCTTGGTGAGGTCGGGCGCTGGTGCGTCGCTGGCAAAGGCCGCAACGCTGGACAGCGCCGCGACGACGAAGGTGGCAAGCGGGGCGAGAATTTTGGTGAATCGGCGCATTTGGGAATCCTCCTTGCGAACTTAGCTAGGGCGGTACGGACAATACGGTCAGTGCTCCTCGTGGGCAATAGCCGTCGAGATGTAGATGGTAGTGAGCAGACAGAAGACAACGGCCTGAATGACCGAGACAAGAACGCCCAAGAGAAGAAACGGTACGGGGACGAGCCAAGGCACCAGCATGAAGAACACGGCGGTCACCTTGTGGTCGGCGGCGATATTGCCGAGAAGACGTACCGAGAGCGACACCGGCCGAGCGATGTGGCTGACCAGCTCGATGGGCAGCATGAGCGGCGCCAACCACCAGAGCGGCCCCATAAAGTGTTTGAGGTACGAGAGGCCATGTGCGCGCAGGCCATAGGCGTGGGAAAGCAAGAAGACCAGTACCGCCAAACCCACGTTGGTCTTCAGAGTGGCAGTCGGAGGCAAGAAGCCAGGGATGAGCGACAACAGGTTGCAGAAGAGAATGAACAGGAACAACGAGCCGATCAGTGGCAGATAGCGACGCGCGTTCTTGGCACCCAGGGGCCCCTCAATCAAGCCGTAGACCACGTCGCCCAGAATCTCGAGGAAATTGCGCAGACAGAAGTGCGGCGGCGGCACGGCGCCAGCGTCGGCCGACCTGCGCACACTTGCGGCGTAGCGAACTGCGAAGAAGGCCAGCACCAGAAAGACCAGCAACCCGCCCAGGATGTGGTCGATCTCGAAGTGGGTGGCGGTGAACACCTGCCAGGTCCAGCGGCGGCCAAGATAAAACTGAAGGTTCTCCTTCAACGTTTCGTAGCCCGGAAACAGTGCAAACCAGGTTTCGTGTGGACCCATGGTTACGCCTTGCCTTGCTCACCTGCGGTCGAGCCAATCCACAGCCCCGCCATGACCAGCGAGACCGGAAGAACTGAAATCCCGATAGCGAACGGCACGAGGGCCAGATTGTAGACGCGGATGGCGACCCACACCAGCGCGAAGAGAATCATCATTTTCACGCCCAGGGCAGCCACCAGCCCGGCAGCCTGGGCCGTGGCCCCGGCTGCCGCGCGCTCGATGGCCCGCGCCGCCAGCCGGTGGATGGCCCACAGGTTGATGCACGCCAGGGCCGCGCCCACGCCGGCAGCCAGAAGGCCGGCCTTGCCCCAGACCGCACCGCCCAGCGCGGTCACAGCCAATGCCAGAACCAGATTGGTCTTTTCGATGGCTGCCAGGGGCTTGGTCGTCATGGTTGCTTGGGTTCGTTGTCTTTGTCGTTGTCGAGGGACTTCTGGTAGTCGCGGGCCACACGAATCAGCGCCTTGATGCCAGCCCCCACCCCCGCCGCGAAACCGACCCACGCCAGCCAGGGCGCTGTCCCGAGTCTTCCGTCCAGGTACCGTCCGCCGAAGTACCCTATGCCGATGGCGAGGGAAATTTCAAGGCCGACCGCACCGGTGCTGCCGGCGATGGCCCACATCTTCTTGGATTCTGGATCCATCCCGGAAAACTTTAGAAGGCGTCTAAAAAGTTGTCTTGGGCGTTCACCCGGCGCGAAACCGGCCGCATCCAGCACCCGACGAATGTGTAGATATCCTCACCCCCAGCCCCTCTCCTGGAAAGGAGAGGGGAGCCGGAAGCATCAATCGCCGCCCCGCATCTTCCGACTCCCCTCTCCGCCCCGGAGAGGGGCTGGGGGTGAGGCTGCAATTCTCCGGTCGTCGCTGTTGGCTGCCACTCGCTCTTCCTGTCCATATCCGTCGCCATTGGCAGCACTTTTCAGACGCCCTGTTAGAACCGGCTGCTGACCGCCAGGAAGGTCATCTTGTCGTTGGTCTCGCGCAGGCGCGCCGACAAGGTTCGCACAAAGGTCCACAAAAGATCGTAGGCCAGGTCGCGGTCGACGAAGAGCAGGTCCGCCACGCGATCCTTGTTGAGCACAAAAAGCCGGCAGGCCTCGTGGGCCAGGGCATCGGCGCTACGCGGAAAATCATCGATGAGCGCCATCTCGCCAAAGTAGTCGCCGGCCTTGAGGATGGCCAGCGCCTCTTCGCCCATGCCGGGAACCTGACGGCTGATGCGCACCGATCCCGACAGGATGAGATACAGCTTGTCGCCCGAAGATCCCTCTTTGAAGATCAGGCTACCGCGGGCGTAGACCTCTTCAGAGCCGAGCGCGGCCACACGCCGCAGGTACACCAAGGGCAAGTCAGCGAAAAGCGCCACCCGGGCCAGAAAAGCTGCCATCTGGTCCTGCCCGACGACCGAAAGCGCCGCCGCAGGCGCGGCTGCATCGTCCATGCTCACCGGCTCGCCAGCCGGCTCCATGCCAGGCGTGTCACTCATCGGGCGGATTATGCCACAGACGCAGGCGCGCGCTCAGAATCACTGCCGCGCAAGGCAACCCACGCTACAATGACGCCGCCATGCTGGAACTGGACGCCGATCCCACCGTCGCCGACAACCAGATGCGCGCGGTCATCTTCTATCTGACGACCTTCGGCCACATCGATGGCGAATTCGACCTGTCGGAGAAGATGTTCGTCCGCACCTATATCAAGCGGCTGGTCGAAAATCGGGTGAGAAAGGGCACGGCGGGCCTGGCCGCGGCAGCGCAGGCCGAACTGGTGGCCAAGTACACGGCGCACTTCCACGAGGTTTTCGAGGCCATCGACCTGCAGGTGACCGATCTGTTCACCGAGGCGGTCTCCCACGACGAGGAAAGCGACAAGTTCGTGCACAGCCGGCTCAAGCTGCGCTGTTTCGAGATCTTCCAGCAGTTCGGCCGCACCGGACAAGAGCAGTTGATGGACACCATCGACGAGTTGCTCATGGCCGACGGCGAAGCGCACCCAGCCGAGATCAAGTTTCGCGCCGAGCTGGCCGAGCTGCTGGAGGCGGACCTGCACGTGGAACTGGTCGAAGAGGGCGGGCTGGCGGCTGCCTCGATCCAGCCGGCCGCGGTGAAGGAATCGGGCGCCGCGCTTCATCCCTTCTTCGACCAGTTCGAGCACGGCTACGCGGCGGATCCAGGCCTGATGACCAAGCAGATCGAGGCCGACAGGCAGGCCATGGCCCGCACCCGCCAAGTCTTGCAAGAGTGGCGCGACAAGGGCCGCGGCAAACTGACCGGCAAGCGCACGCTCGACGATCTGGCGGGCGAAGATCTCTTTCTCGATGGTCATACCTGGGCCTGCCCCCCCAAGCCCGGCCGCCGCTATGAAATCACCGTACTCGGCGATCTGCACGGCTGCTACAGCTGCCTCAAGGCGGCCATCATGCAGTCGCGCTTTTTCGAGAAGGTGCGCCGGTTTCGCGACGACCCCAACGGCAACGCCGAGCCCAAGCTGGTGCTGTTGGGCGACTACATCGATCGCGGCATCTTCAGCCTCAACGGCGTCCTGCGCACAGCCTTGCTGCTTTTCTGCACGGCCCCGGAGCACGTGGTGATTCTGCGGGGCAACCACGAATACTTCATCGAGTACGAAGGAAAGATCTTCGGCGGCGTGAAGCCCTCGGAAGCCATCGATTCGCTCAAGGGGCGGGCTCACAACGACGTGTTCCGCGACTACATGCGCCTGTTCGATGCTTTGCCCGTTTCTTTCCTTTTCGATCACGTGCTCTTCGTCCACGGCGGCATTCCGCGCGACCGGACGTTCAAGAACCGCTTTCACGACCTGAGCAGCTTGAATGATCCGGACGTGCGTTTTGAGATGATGTGGAGTGATCCGTCGTCGGTGGATGTGATTCCCTCCGCCCTACAAGAGCAGAGCGCCCGCTTCCCCTTCGGACGCCTGCAGGCCCAGCGTTTCCTGCAGCGAATCGGCTGCACCACCCTGGTGCGCGGGCACGAGAAGATTGTCGAGGGCTTCCGCCGCACTTACGACGACGACAACCTGCGGCTCATCACGCTGTTCTCGGCGGGTGGCGAAAACAACCACGATCTGCCGGAGCATTCCAGCTACCGGCAGGTCACGCCCATGGCGCTGACCTTGTCGTACGAGAACGGCCAGAGCCAGATCACCCCCTGGCCCATCGAGTACGCGACCTACAACGATCCCCAGCGAAACGCGTTCTTCCGTGGGGAGGGTTAGCTCTTTTTTTGACCACAGAGGGCACAGAGAACACGGAGGTCGGAAGGGAAAGGGTTCGGACCGGACCATACAGACCGCTCCTTCTTTCTTGGTCCGGCTCTGTGGCCTCTGTGCTCTCTGTGGTGAAAAGGCCCGCTTCCGTCAACGCCCAACCGGCACTTTGATCACGATCTTGCGGATGGTTCCGCTGTACGCACCGGTGCCGATGCCGGGTTGATGGCCGTCCTCGGGGAAGTAGATCGCGAAGCAGCCGGGGCGCAGGGTTTGGAACTCGGCGGCTCCCTGCAGTTCCTGGAAATCGTTGGCCACATCGTCGGACTTCTCGGTGCAGTGAATGCGCGGCACGTAGCCGATTAGTTCTTCGCCGGAAACCATCACCTGGATGTCGATGAAGGCGCGGTGGCCCTCCAGAAGTGAACTCTGCTTGGTTTTGGGCGCAGACTCAGCGACGATCGCCATGCAGCCGCTCGACCCCAGCGAGTGGCGCCCAACTGACAAGGTCGCCAAATTGGTGTTCTTGATGAACGAAAAACAGTCAGCGAACATCGGGTGAACAGCGGCGTAGCGATCGGCATTGGCGAGAACATCGAAGATCATGAAGTCCCTCTCTTTACTTCTGCGCTGGCCCGCGGGCGTAGTCCAAGGCGTGGAAGAGTTTGCCCTGGGTCTCGTCGTCGAGCAGCGCCGGCACGAGCGCGCCAGGAAGCACAGACTCCACCGCGTTGGGCGCCTTGGGTCCACCCAGATCCGTGCGCAGCCAACCCGGGTCGAGCAGGTTCATCAGCACGCCCGAACCGCGCAGCGACGGCGCTGTGTCGCGCACGAACTTGTCGAGGGCCGCCTTGGAGGCGGCGTAGGCCATCAGTTCCGGCTGGTTCGTGATGCCCGAGGTGACCTGCACGATGCGACCCCAGCCGCGGCTGCGCATGCCCGGAAGCACGCGCGCCGTGATGTGGATCGGGGTGATGACATTGACCTCGAAGGACCGCCGATAGTCGTCAGCCGGCGTGGCCAGCCAGTCCTTGCGGAACGGCGTCATGATGGCCGCGTTGTTGTAGACGATGTCCGGTCCTTCGCAAATCGTCAGCACCTCGTCGACCAGTCGGTCGACCGCGCCTTGATCGGACAGCTCGGCGGCCAGACTCACCACGCGCCCCGCGCGTCCTGACAGCTCCTTCTCCAGTGTGGCCGTGTGCTGTTTCTCTCGGCTGTGCAGGATCAAACGGCAACCCTGCTCGGCCAAGCCCAGGGCCAGTTGCCGGCCGATGCCGCGGCTGGCACCCGTGATGAATGCCCATTTCTCTCGTAGGTCTGTGCTCATGAATCTTGCTTTCGCATTGGTGCGCCCGAGAACGACTATGTCAGGGTCGCAGGCGGTTGGTCCACTCTCACGCGTTTTTCCGCTGGTCACCACCACGGGGAACCCGACTCGCGGCGAATGGTTACAGTGTGACTGAAGGGGTTTCTGCCAGAACCGAATCAGTCTCTCCGCGACGTCGGCGGTCCTCCTATCGCATCGAAAAGACGTGCGTTCTCCGCCGCCCCCGGTCGGCACATCGCTTGCAGTCTGATGGTCACGGACAGTCATCGCACAACCAAAGGAGCATCGTTTATGAAACTCACCATCTCGCTGATCATCGCAGTCGCCGTCGCTGTGTCGGGCGCATCGGCGTTCGCCAAGGGCAAGGAACAGAAAACGCCTCAGGAACAGGTAGTAACCATGGAGGTCACAGGCGAGGGCTTTGTGCCTGCGCAGGTGAAGGTGAAGGCCAATCAGCCAGTGAAGCTGGTGGTCACGCGCAAGACCGCCCGGACCTGCGCCACAGAGATCGTCATCAAGGACTTCGGCATCAAGAAGGCGCTGCCGCTCAACCAGCCGGTCGAGATCACGTTCACGCCGACCAAGACGGGCCAGCTTCGCTACGCCTGCGGGATGGACATGATCACCGGCGTCATCACCGTGGAGTGACACCATGATCGCGCGCCTTTCGCTTCTCCTCCTGCTTGCCGCCACACCTGCGCGGGCGCCGGATCCCACCCAGGTGCCGGCCGGACCGACCCTGCTGGAGGATCCCGTGCTGCGGGGACTGGTCAAGGACGCCCTGGAGAAGCGGCCCGAGCTGGCGCAGGCGCGTGCGCAGATTGTGGCAGAGCAGGAGCGCGTGCCCCAGAGCCGGGCGCTGCCTGATCCGACTCTTTCTCTCGGCATCCAGAACGACGGATTCAGCAGCATCCAGATCGGCAAGATGGAGACGAGTTGGATCTCCATCATGGCGTCGCAGACCTTTCCCTGGGCTGGCAAGCGCGGGCTGCGCAGCGAGCTGGCCGGCCTCGGCACGCGCGAAGCCGAGGCCGATCTGCGGCGCGTGCTGCTCTCGGTAGCGGCAGAGGTCGAGCGGGCCTACGTCGATCTCCTGCTGGTGCGCGATCAGCTCGGCCTGCTGACGCGACTGGAGTCGCTTTGGGCGCAATCAGAAGGGTTGGCCCGCGTCCGCTACGAATCGGGCGAGGCAGCGCAGTCCGATCTGCTGCGCGCGCAACTGCAAAGAAATCGTTTGCGCCAGCAGCGATGGGCACTGCAAGGCGAGGAGCACCGACGGATAGCCGTCCTCAACCGGCTGCGTGGAAACCCGCTGGCCGAGCCGATTGCGACGACGCGCAGCCTGGCGGACCTGCCGGACCCGGTGTTGCCCGACCCCGAACAAGCGGCAGCAGCAGCCGAGGCAGAGAGCCCGGAATTGAAGAAGGCACTGCTGGCCGGAGAGCAGGCGGGCCGGCGGGTGGACCTGGCAAACAAAGAGCGCTGGCCAGACGTGACGGTGAGCGCAGGGGTGATGCCCCGCTGGGGCGGTTTCGAGACCATGTGGCTGGCGGGGGTTGCGTTCAACCTGCCCATCTGGGGTGCGCAAAAGCAAGAGCGAGCCATGGCGGAGAACCGGGCACGCGGCGAGGCCGCACGGGATGGCGCCGAAGCGATCCGTCAACTTCTGCGGCAGCGGATTCACGAGAGACTGGCGGCCTTGGGCGCACTGGTGGAGGCGAACCACCTCTACCGTTCCGGGCTGCTCGTGCAGTCAGAAGCCACGGTTTCAAGCACGCTGGCGCAGTATCAGGTTGGCCGCGTGACGTTTGCCTCTGTCCTGGAAGCGCTGGCCGGGTACCTGGGTGACGTGAATGGTTTCTTCGAATCGGTCGCGGCGGCGCAGCGGATCGCCATCGCCGAGCGGGAGCTCAGCCTGAATGCGCCGGGCGGGCCAGCGACAGGCGGCATGGGTGGCCCTGCGATGCCGGGTGCAGGTGCGACTCCTGTTTCCTCATCGTCGAGCCGATCGGCGGGTCAGCCGCCGAGCACGGACAGCGGCGGCGCTTCGATGTGAGGCATGCGGAACGGAGCAATCCATGGACCCGGATGAGACCCAAGGTTCCGAAGCGCCGGTGAAACCCGAACCCCGTCGGTCATCGCGACGACGACTCGTGGTAGTGGCGCTCGCATCGGTCGTGGCCGGGATTGTGATCGGCGGTGCGAGCATGTATCTCGTGATGCGCGGGCACGGGCGCGCAGCGACTGCGGCGAAAAAGGCGCCGCTTTACCAGTGCCCCATGCACCCGGCGATCACCTCGGATCATCCGGGCGATTGCCCGATCTGCGGAATGAAGCTGGTTCTGGTGTCGTCCGCCTCGACCAACGACAGTGCGTCTGCAAAAACCGGCGCGCGCAAGATCGCTCGCTACCGCTCGCCCATGGATCCGAAGCAAACCTCGCCAGTTCCGCGCAAGGACGAGATGGGCATGGACTATGTCCCGGTCTACGAAGACGAGCTGGCCGGCGGTCCGCCGGTGCAGGGCCTGGCCACAGTCAGCATCGATCCAGCCAGGCAGCAACTCATCGGGCTGCGCACGGCCGCCGTTACCAAGGGACCCATCGGCGCGACTTGGCGCACGCCCGCGCGCATTCAAATCGACCCGACGCAGGTCCGCAAAACCAATGTGAAGATAGAGGGGTTCGTCGAGAAGATCTACGTGGACTTTGTCGGCCAATCGGTTCGCAAGGGCCAACCGCTCTTCTCGGTCTATAGCCCGAGCTTGCTGGCCGCGCAGAACGAATACTTGCTTGCGCTGCAAACCAGCGAGGTCCTTGCCAAGGGTGGAGGCCTGTCTGAAGACGGCCAGAATCTGATGGCCTCGGCACGCAAACGGCTGGAACTGTGGGACGTGCCCGCGGCAGAGATCGATCGGCTGGCGCGCACGCGGCAGCCAACCAAAACGCTGACTCTGGTCTCGCCTATCTCCGGTGTGGTGACGGCCAAGAACGTCGTGCAAGGGGCGCGGGTGAGCCCAGGCGAGGCGCCATACGAGATCACCGATCTGCGCGAGATATGGGGAATGGCCGACGCCTACGAGACCGATCTGGGACGTATTCGGGTGGGCATGAAGGCATCCTTGACCTTGCCCGCGTACCCCGACCGTACCTTTTCGGGTCGGGTGGCCTTCATCGATCCACTGCTCGACCCGAAGACTCGCACCACAAAGGTACACCTGCACTTCATGAACCCGAAGCTTGAACTCAAACCAGAAATGTACGGCGAGGTCGTTCTAGAGGGGACGGCGAAGGAAGGGCTGCGTATCCCGGCTGACGCTGTCATTCGCAGCGGAACACAAAACGTGGTCTTTCTGGCACGTGGGCAGGGCAGGTTCGAGCCGCGCGTAGTGCAGATCGGGAGCAAGAGCGGGGATCAAGTAGAGGTGACAGGCGGGCTCGAAGAGGGCCAGCAGGTGGTCACGCGCGCCAACTTCCTCGTCGATTCCGAATCCGCGCTGCGCGCGTCGCTGTCTGCTATCGGAGGCAAGTAGCCGTGCTCAAGCGGATCATCCGCTTTTCGGCCGAGAACAAAGTCCTGGTCATCGCCGGTACGCTGGTCGCCATCGCGATCGCCTACTGGGCCATGCGCAACATTCCGCTCGATGCGCTGCCGGATCTGTCGGACACCCAAGTCATCGTGTATTCGCGCTGGGATCGCAGCCCGGACATCATCGAGGACCAGGTCTCATATCCGATCATCACGGCTCTCTTGGGCGCGCCCAAGGTCAAGGCCATCCGTGGCTACTCGGATTTCGGGTTCAGCTACGTCTACGTGATCTTCGAGGACGGCACCGACATCTACTGGGCGCGCACCCGCGTCCTCGAGTACCTGTCCAAGATCCTGCCGCAGCTTCCGACGGGCGTGAAGACCGAGCTCGGCCCGGATGCCACCAGCCTGGGATGGGTCTTCCAGTACTCCCTGGTGGACCGGACCGGCAAGCATTCCAGCGACGAGTTGCGAAGCTACCAGGACTGGTTCATGCGCTACGCCGTGCAAAGCGTGCCTGGCGTGGCCGAGGTGGCCACCGTGGGCGGCCAAGTCCGTCAGTACCAAGTGACGGTGAGGCCGGATGCGCTGGCGGCCTACAAGCTGCCGCTCGATATCGTGGTAGAGGCCGTGCGCAAGGGAAACAACGACGTCGGCGGCCGCCTGGTCGAACTGTCAGGACGCGAATACATGGTGCGCGGTCGCGGCTACGTAAAGTCCATGGCCGATCTGGAGAAGCTGGTGCTCAAGACCGAGAACGGCACCCCGATCACGGTCAAGGACGTGGCCACCGTGGCGCTCGGGCCGGAAATGCGGCGGGGCATTGCCGACTACAATGGCCAGGGAGACGTCGTGGGCGGCATCGTAGTCATGCGCCAGGGGGAAAACGCCCTCAAGGTCATCGACCGCGTGAAGGCCAAGCTGGACGAGCTGAAGCCATCGCTACCTAGCGGGGTCGAGGTGGTCACGAGCTACGATCGCTCCGATCTCATCGGGCGCGCCATCAGTACGGTCACCGACAAGCTGATCGAAGAAATGATCGTGGTGTCCATCATCATCCTGCTCTTTCTCTGGCACATCCCCTCGGCCATCGTGCCCATCCTGACCATCCCAATCAGCGTGGCGCTGGCCTTCATTCCTATGTACCTGATGGGCCTGAACGCGAACTTGATGTCGCTGGCCGGGATGGCGATCTCTATCGGTATCTTGGTGGACGGCGCCATCGTCGAGGTGGAGAACGCCTACAACAAGATCTACCTGTGGCAAGCCGGCGGCAAGAAGGGCGACTTTCATCACGTCCGCTTGGACGCGCTCATGGAGGTGGGTCCGTCGGTGTTCTTCTCGTTGTTGGTCATCGCGGTGGCCTTCATGCCGGTCTTCACTCTGGTCGACCAGGAAGGCCGACTGTTCAAGCCGCTGGCCTATTCGAAGAACCTGGCCATGGCCATTGCTGCGCTCCTAGCCATTACGCTGGACCCAGCCATGCGCATGCTGTTCGCGCGGATCGAGCCTTTTCGTTTCAAGCCGCGGCCGCTCGCCTGGCTGGCCAGCCAGATCGCGGTGGGCAAGTACTATTCCGAGGAGCGGCACCCCATCAGCCACCTGTTGCATCGGATCTACGAGGGGCCATGCCGGTTCGTGGTCCGGCACGCCAAGCTCACGGTGATCGCCAGCCTGGCCGTGGTCGCACTAACGTTGCCCGTCTATCTCAAGCTGGGTTCGGAATTCATGCCGCCCTTGCGCGAGGGTTCGCTGCTGTACATGCCATCGGCGGTGCAGCCGGGCATGTCGGTGGCAGAGGCGCAGAAGGCGCTGCAGGTGCAGGACAAGATCCTGATGAGCTTTCCGGAAATCGACCGGGTCTTTGGCAAGGCGGGTCGCGCCGGGACATCCACTGACCCGGCGCCGTTCACCATGATGGAGACCACTATCCTGCTCAAGCCGGAGTTGCAGTGGCGCGAAAAGCCGCGCTGGTATTCGGGCTGGGCGCCGAATTGGCTCAAGCGCGTGCTGCGAACCGCGTGGCGCGACCGGATTACCGAGGAAGAATTGGTCTCCGAGCTGGACGCGGCCTTGCGCCTGCCCGGAATCAGCAACGCCTGGACCATGCCCATCAAGGGCCGCCTGGACATGCTGTCGACCGGCATTCGCACTCCCATCGGCATCAAGGTGAGCGGCGCAGATTTGAACGTGATCCAGAAGATCGGACTGGAGGTCGAGTCTGCCATCCAGAAGATGCCCGAGACCCGAAGTGTGTTCGCCGAGCGGGTTGCGGGCGGCTACTTCCTCGACTTCGTACTCGATCGCGACAAGCTGGCGCGCTACGGCCTGTCCGTCGACGACGCCAACATGATGGTCATGACCGCGGTGGGCGGCGACAACCAGACCACGACGATCGAAGGCCGCCAACGCTACGGCGTGAACGTGCGCTACGCCCGCGACTTCCGCGAAGACGTCGATGCGCTCAAGCGGGTCTTGCTGCCCTTGCCGGGCGGCCAGGGCCAGATCCCGATGGCGGAGATAGCGGATGTCAAACTGGTCGAAGGGCCGGCCATGATCCGCGACGAGAACGGACTACTGTCGGGCTATGTGTACGTCGACTTCGACACCTCGAAGATCGACGTGGGCAGCTACGTCGAGCGTGCCAAACAAGCTGTGGCGTCCGGGGTGACGTTGCCCACCAGCTATGCCATGTCGTGGAGCGGACAATACGAGAACATGTTGCGGGTGAAGGAGAGGTTGAAGATCATTCTACCCATTACCTTGGTGCTCATCTTCGGGCTGCTCTACCTGAACACGAAATCCAGCTTCAAGGCCGGCCTGGTCATGCTAGCCGTTCCCTTCTCCGCAGTCGGAGCCATCTGGCTGCTTTACCTGCTCGGCTACAACGTCTCCATTGCCGTCTGGGTCGGCATGATCGCACTGATGGGCCTGGATGCCGAAACCGGCGTGTTCATGCTGCTCTTCCTTGATCTTTCCCACGACGAGGCCAAGGCGCGCGGGCAGCTGCGCACGACCGGCGATCTGGTCGAGGCCATCATCCACGGCGCGGTCAAGCGCGTGCGGCCCAAGGCCATGACCGTGTGTGCGGCCTTCATTGGCCTTCTCCCCATCATGTGGTCCACCGGCACCGGCGCCGATCTGATGAAGCGCATCGCCGCGCCCATGGTGGGCGGCCTGGTCACGTCCTTCGCGATGGAGTTGCTGGTCTATCCGGCGATTTACTTCTTGTGGAGGCGCAAGGAGGTCGTCGAAGGACCCGCCGCCGCAGGACCGCATGGGCAGAGCGCGGCGCTCTCGCCAGGGGCGGTGCTATAGGCGCAATCGACCGTGACTGGCCGCGGTTTACCCATGCGCGAGGAAGCGCTCGGCGTCGATGGCGGCCATGCAGCCAGTGCCAGCCGCGGTGATAGCCTGCCGGTAGACATGGTCGGCTACATCGCCGCAGGCAAACACGCCGGCCACGTTGGTCGCGGTCGATCCTGGCTTGGTCAGGATGTAGCCGACCTCGTCCATGTCGAGCGCGCTCTTGAACAGCTCGCTGTTGGGCTGATGCCCGATGGCCATGAACACGCCGCCGCAGGACAGCTCGCGGGTCGCGCCCGTGCGCGTATCGCGCAGGCGCACGCCGGTCACGCCCGGCTTGGGCAGTTGCCCCAGGATCTCGACGATGACCGCGTTGGTGACGAGCTGGATCTTGGGGTTGTTGCGCGCGCGATCCAGCATGATGCGCGAGGCGCGGAACTCCTCCCGGCGGTGGATGACGGTGACCTTGCTGGCGTGATGGGTCAGGTAGGTCGCCTCTTCCATGGCCGTGTCGCCGCCCCCCACCACCAGCACCTCGCGGCCCTTGAACAGCGCCCCGTCGCAAGTTGCGCAGGCGGAAACGCCGTAGTTGCGAAACTTGTCTTCCGAGGGAATCCTCAGCCACTTGGCCGAGGCGCCGGTGGCGATGATGAGGGTGTCGGCCAGCAGGCTGTCGTCGCCGGCGGCGATGCGGAAGGGTCGCGCGGACAGGTCGACCGCGGTCACGTCGGTGGTGCGAATGCTGGTGCCAAAGCGTTCGGCCTGGGCGCGCAGAAGCTCCATCAGCTTGGGCCCCATGATCCCCCGGGGAAATCCCGGAAAATTCTCCACGTCGGTGGTGATGGTGAGCTGGCCACCCGGCATGGTGCAGGGCTCGATGAGAAGACCGCCTCCCTCGAACATCACCGGCGCCAGGTTGGCCCGACCGGCGTAGATCGCAGCGGTGCACCCGGCCGGCCCACCGCCCACGATGGCGACCTTGACATGCTCCGTATCAGCCATGATTTGCTCTCCTGCTCGCGAAGCCTGGTCGGCGCCGCGAAAACGTGGTCATCTTGCTCAAGAGGTTTGGGGGCCAACGCTAGCGCATCGGGCAGTCGATGTCAGTCGCAGCGTACGAGCGCGAGCGACCAAACTGGCTATACTCCGCCCCGCATGAGCCGCAGGGTTCGAATTCTGGCCGCACTGGCCACCTTGAGCTTGCCCGGCACCTACCTGGCCGCGCAGATCGATTTCGTGCGCCGCCACCATCCCGGCCTGCCGCCGCTCAAATACTGGCTCCCCCAGCTCACCCGCATCTGGCTGCCCGGACTGGCCGCGACCCTCATTTTCGCCTTGGCCGCCTTCGCGCTTCACAGACGCGCGCGGGGCGACTAGATTCCCAAATCCCTTCGCTCGCATGACACCCGAAGAGCCAACAAACGCATCGGTTCCCGCAGTCGCCAGCGCGGGCCGCGCCCCGTGGTCGGTCCTGCTCGAACGCTTTTCTGAACGACAGATGATCATCTTGGTCATCCTGTTCGGGCTGCTGCTCTACCTGCCATTCGCCGGGACCTACGGGCTGTGGGATCCCTGGGAAACCCACTACGGCGAAGTCGCGCGCCAGATGGTCAGCCGCGGGGACTTCATCAGCCTGTGGTGGCCGGGCTCGCCCATCGATCCCGAAGTGTTCTGGTCCAAGCCGGTGCTCACTTTCTGGCTGATGAGTCTGTCGATGGCCGTTTTCGGGCTGGTGCACCCGTCGCCCGGCTCCTTCGCCCTCTCCTCTAGGCCCGAGTGGGCGTTGCGCCTGCCCTTCTGCCTGATGTCGCTGCTGGCGTTGACGGGCGTGTACCTGGCGGTGTCTCGCTTCGTCAGTCGCCGCGCGGGTCTGTTGTCGGTGTTGGCGCTGGCCACTTTTCCCATGTTCAGTCTGGTCGCCCGACAGGCCATGACCGATATGGCCTTCATCGGCCCCATGACCATGGCCCTGGCCCTCTGCGCGCTGGCCCTGTTCGACGACGAGGACCGCGAGCTGCCGCGGCGGCGCTGGGGGCGATTCTCCTGGCCGCACCACGCGACCTTCTATCTCACCATCGGGCTTTTGGCTTTGACCGTACTGCCGCAGATCGTGGTCGATGCCATCCAGCTGCGGCCCTGGAACATTTGGCCCCAGCGCAATCTCCACATCCCAGGCGTGGTGGTCATGCTGCCCTACGCGGTCGGGTTTGTGGTCTTCGTGTGGTACGCGGCCAAGACACGCTACAAGGCGCCGTTCTACCTTCACCTGGCGGCCATCTTGTGTGGGCTGGCCATCCTGGCCAAGGGCCTGGCCGGCCTCGGCCTGCCGGTGATTGTCTTTCTGGCCTATCTGCTTTTCACCTGGAACTGGCGACGTCTGGCCCGCGCGCAGCTTCTGCCCGCTCTCTTGCTCGCGTTTCTGGCCTGCGTCCTCGTCGCGGTGCCCTGGCACCACGCCATGCTGATTCGCCACGGCTTCCCCTTCTGGAACGAACTGTACGGCGACAACCACTGGCGGCGCTTGGTGCTGGGCCGGCACGGTGATCGCGGGTCGTTCGAGTACTTCATTCGCGAACTAGGCTACGGCGTGTTCCCCTGGATTGCTCTGGCGCCATCGGCCCTGGCCTGGGTGGTGATGCGCCCCTTCCGCCAAATCAGCGCGGCCGGTGCCCCCAGTGAAACCACGATCTCCAAGCGCCGCGAAGTTCTCCGCTTCGGCGCCATCTGGTTCGTGGCGGGCTACGCCGTGGTGTCCATGTCCATGACCAAGTTCCACCACTACATCCTGCCCGCCCTGCCCGGCCTGGCCATCGTGGTGGGCTGCTTCCTCGACGATCTGCTGGGCCGTGCGCGCGAGCGGCTGGCGCTCTTGGCCGCTCTGGTGGGGATTCCCCTTCTCCTGCTGGTGACCTTCGACCTGGCTGCGGTCCAGAAGAATGCCCAGCACTTCATCTGGCTGTTCTCGTACGACTACATCAATACGCCACAAGGCCGGCCCTGGCCACCTGAGCTGGACTATCGCATCGCACTGGTAGTTTTTTCCAGCCTGTTCGCTATCACCGTCTTGCTGTTGGCGTGGCGGCGGCTGAAGACGCTGGCCATGGCTGCACTGGCCCTGACAACCGTGTGCTTCACCTACTTCCTACTCGACGTGTACATGAAACAGGTGTCCAACCGCTGGTCGCAGAAACCCCTTATTGCGACCTACTACAAGGAACGGCACTCGCCCGATGAGCGGCTCGCGGCCTGGCAAATGTACTGGCGGGGCGAGAATTTCTATACGCAGAACGAGATCTACGAGGGCGCTAAGGAGAAACGCACGATCTTTCTGGGCGACCGCAACGCCGAAGACCTGAAGGACTTCCTGAAGCGCAACCCAGGCAAGCAAGTCTTCTTCGTGGTCGAGCGCACGCGCTACGACTCGCTGCGGGGCCTGCTGCCCGAACCCGCGCGTCCGTCGTTGAGAATTGTCGACGATCGGAACAACAAGTTCTATCTGGCGGCCGCGCAGCTATAGGGCTCTCGCAACGCTAGATCGTCGGAGACGCCAGGTTGGACCAGCGGCGATGTAGGTCCCTGGCCCCTTTCGCGCACCCTCATTCCCGCCCAGGCGATAAGGCGGCCCTGTCACTCGAACGTCACCCACGCGTTCGTGCAGTCGCGAGGTGCGGCGACTTCCGTCACATCGCTGTTCACCGTCACTCCGGTCCCGCTGGGTGTAAGGTTGACCGGGTTCGGTCCCACGGTGATGGAAGCCTGGGCGGCCGTGATGGTCGGGGCGACATCGAACACCACATTGTCCATAGTCATCGTGAGTGGACGGGTGGCATCGTAGCCCTGCAGTCTGACCTTGCCACCCCCGAGCACGTGCACGTTGCGCAGGGTGATGTCTTGGAAATCGGGGATGAGACTCCCGGTCGCGCCGGCGGTGTAGAACGGATTGAAAACCAGTGGCGAAGCGACGTTGCGCATGCACACGTCCGTGTAGCTGATCCCGGTCACCAGTCCGCCGCGGGCGACGTCCGACTTTATGCGAAGCCCGTTGTCCGTCCCGTCTAGTGACAGGTCGCACACCTTGACGTTCTTCACCCCCACGTTGGTTTCGCTGCCGATCGACATGCCGTGACCGCGGCCGAAGTGGTTGTGGGCGATGATGATGTTGTCGACGATCAGCGGGCCGGCGCCCTTGATGGCGATGTTGTCGTCCCCGGTCGAAATCTTGCAGTACGCAATCACGCCGTCGGCGCTGCCAGAGGGATCGATTCCGTCGGTGTTGGGCGATGAAGGATCCGTGATGATGGTGACGCCCCAGATGGTGAACCCTCGCACGCCCGTGGGCACGATGTGAAACTTCCCCGAATTCTGAAAGCGCAGACCCGCGATGACCAAATCATTTCCCAAATTCGCGGAAACCAGACGGGGTGCGGCCAACCCTCCGTTGGCGGCATCGTTGAGTTGCCACCAGGTCGAGGTGGAGCCCAACACCAGCTGCCCACCCTGCCCGTCCACCGTGCCCGCGCCCATCAGGCCCGTGTTGTTGACGCCCGCTATGTTGAATACGCCGTAGCAAGAGCTGTTGCCCGCCGCAGTTCCGCACGCACCGGGCTTGGCATCAAAAGCCCGAGGATTCCGCGAGGCGTACACGGTGACGCCCGCGTCGATCCAGACCGTCACTCCGGATGGCACGCGGATGGGACCGACCAGAAAAGCATTCTTGCTCCCGTCGGCGGCCAGTTTCACCGACTGACCGGCCGGACAAGCGTTGAGGGCCGCCTGAATCGCGTCCGTGTCGAGTGCGGCTTCGTCCGCGTCGGTGGTCGCGGCGCCCGCGGCGACCGCCTTGGTGGCAAGCATGGTGCTGCACGGAGGAGGAATCGCCGGCTCGCTCCCGATGTCGTCGCATGAGGTTGGGTAGGCGGCGACACCCCCATCGAGCTCGGCAGCGTCCGTGGGCGCCGCGACTACGTCACCGACATCTGCTCTCGCGGACGCATCACGAGTATCGGCTCCGGTCGCGGGCGCATCACCGCCGTCCAATCCAGGCGCGAGCGCATCACGACTGTCGGTTGCCGTAGTGAGTGCGTCGCCGCTGTCCGCACTAGTCGCAAGCCCAGCGTCCGGCAATACGGTCGACAGGTCACCGGCCTCCCCGAGACTGCCCCCGGTCGAGGGCAGTCCCGCATCCTTCTGTGAAGCATCGCCCCGCCCGGAACCGCTCCCCGAGCACGCCGACAAGAGAACCAAGATGGAGAGGCTGGACTGTCCAAGAATCGAAAGACGGGGCAAGCTCGGCCTCATTGAGGTTGGCTCCTGACGGGGATGTTGAGTTCGTTTCTAGTGTAAGTGCCCGCCAAACCCAGAATCTTCGATCTCACCAGTTCAATGGCCGAGGTGGGGAGGGTTGAGCTGTGCCTCCCGGTCGAACGCCCAGATGCGGCTCTGTCGGTTTTCCCGGGCGCCTCCGTTGACACCTGGATCTCCGGGTGGCAATATTCGCGCCCTCCGAGCGGGATATCCCTTGCCCCGGAGACAGGATCCGAATTGACCAAACCATTCAAAATCTTCAGCGGCAACGCCAACCGCGAGATCGCGGAGGAGGTGTGCCGCTACCTAGACACGCCCCTCGGTCACGCCAACGTCAAGCGCTTCGCCGACGGTGAGTCAGACGTCGAAATCAGCGAGAATGTCCGCGGGGTCAACTGCTTCGTTATCCAGCCGACCTGCACGCCCGTCAACGACAACCTGATGGAGTTGCTGGTCATGATCGATGCCCTCAAGCGGGCGTCAGCGGGCAGCATCATTGCGGTCATGCCCTACTTTGGCTATGCGCGTCAGGACCGCAAGACCCGCCCGCGCACTCCTATCTCGGCGCGTCTGGTGGCTGATCTATTGACCGCAGCCGGCGTCAATCGCGTGCTGGCCATGGATCTGCATGCGGGCCAGATCCAGGGTTTCTTCAACATCCCGGTGGATCATATCTACGCCATGCCGGTGATGATGGAATACCTGCGGGCCAAGTTCCCCTCAAACTCGGTGATTGTCTCGCCCGACGCTGGCGGCGTCGAGCGTGCGCGCGCCTACTCCAAGCGGCTCGACACCAGCCTGGCCATCATCGACAAGCGCCGTCCGGCACCCAATGTGGCCGAATTGGTCAACATCATCGGCGACGTCAGTGGCCGCGACGCCATCATCGTGGACGATCTGGTCGACACCGCCGGCACCCTGTGCGCCGCCGCCCAGGGCCTGATGAAGAATGGGGCACGCTCGGTTTCCGCATGCGTCACGCACGGCCTGCTGTCAGACCCGGCGATCGAGCGCATCCAGGCCAGCGCCATCAGAGAGATCATCATTACCGATTCCATTCCTCCCCGGGCCGACATCAAGACCTCGCCCAAAGTCCGGGTCCTCTCGGTTGCGCGCCTTTTGGGAGAGGCCGTCAAGCGCATCCACCTGGGGGATTCGCTGAGCACGCTTTTCATCTGAGAGAGCCAGAGCACAAAGGATTTCATCATGGATTTTGCCAAAGTTTCCACCGAGATTCGCCCGTCATCCGGCAAGGGTGCCGCGCACAGGACGCGCGCCGCGGGCAAGCTTCCCGCCATCCTCTACGGTCACAAGACGGAACCGTTGTCGCTCGCGCTCGATCCCGTGATGCTGATCAAGGCGCTCGACAAGGACCGCAAGCGCAACACCGTCTTTTCACTTTCGGTGCAAAGCGACGGCAAGGCCGAGGACGTGACCGCGATGATCCGTGATGTGCAGATCGATCCCATGTCGCGCAAGCCCGTGCATGTGGACTTTATTCGCGTGAGTTTGGACGAAATGGTCAAGGTGACGATTCCTGTCGTCTTGTTGGGCATTCCCGTGGGCGTGACCGACGGGGGTAACCTGCACCAGAGCTATCGCAATCTGCCCATCACGGCCAAGCCGGCCGATATCCCGACCAAGATCGAGATGGATGTGACCGCGCTCAAGATTGGCGACGCCCTGCACGCCAGCGATCTCAAGCTGCCGCCCGGGGTGAAGGTCATGCTGGACCCCAAAGAAGCCTTGGCTTCAGTCGTGGCGCCACGGGCGGAAAAGGTCGAGGAAGTCGCGGCGGGCGCAGTGCCGGCCGAAGGTGCGGCTCCGGCCGAAGGTGCGGCGGCGGCCGCTCCAGGCGCGGCGCCAGGTGCAGCGCCGGCTGCGGGCGCACCGGCTGCGGCAGGCGCCAAGGGCGCACCGGCTGCGGCGGGCGCCAAGGGCGCTCCGGCTGCCAAGAAGGAACCGGAGAAGAAGGGCAAGTGACCCGGCTGAGCCAGGGTTGCCGAGTGCAGATGAGATGTGGCTTGTGGTGGGTCTCGGCAATCCCGGCTCGCGCTACGCGCGCAACCGACACAATGCGGGCTTCATGGTGGTCGATGAACTGCGGCGGCGCGCCGGATCTTCTGCGCCCCGACTCAAGCTGGGGGCCGAATTGAGCGAGGCCACCTTGGCCGGCCAGCCCGTGCTCTTTTGCAAGCCGATGGAGTTCATGAACTGCAGCGGCCTGGCGGTGCAACGCGCGGCCGCGTTCTGGAAGATTCCGCCAGAACAGGCCGTGGTGGTGCACGACGAGCTGGATGTTCCGTTCGGCCGGCTCAAACTCGGCTTGGGCGGCGGCAGCGGCGGGCACAACGGCCTGCAATCGATCATACAGGAATGGGGATCGCCGGATTTTTCCCGGGTCCGCTTTGGCATCGGGCGGCCGCCAGCGCAGTGGGACGCGGCCGACTACGTGCTGGCTGATTTTCCCGAGGACGAGCGGCGCCTCCTGCCCGATGTGATTGCCGAAGCGGCCGATGCCACCGAGACCATCGTGAAAAGTGGGCTGCAGGTGGCCATGAACAAGTTCAACAAACGCAAGAAGGACGAAAGCGAGGCGGGCGCATAGGGCACCCGTCCTCATTAACTCCTTGCCCGGCGGCCCAGCCGACCGGGACACAGGTCCATAGGGAGAACACACATGGCAGAAAAGAGACGAGTATCGTGCCGGGACATCCCCGGCAGAACGCGCGAGTATGAGACGATTTTCATACTCAAACCTGACGTGAGCAACGAGGTCATTGGCGCGACCAACACCAAGATTCGCGGTGTGATCGAGGCCGGTGGCGGCACCATGCTCAAGGTCGAAAACTGGGGCCGCCGCAAGCTGGCCTACGAGGTGAAGAAGCAGCTCAAGGGCATCTACATCTTCTTCCGCTATCTGGGAAACCCGGGGCTGGTCGAAGAAGTCGAGCGCAACCTGCGCCTCACCGACGTGGTCATTCGCCAGTACTCGATCAAGATGGCCGAGAACGTGGACCCGGCCACCCGCACCTCCGAGGTGACAGACGAGACGTTTGCCAACGCCTCGGTGCCTGGACCCGACGAGGAAGCCATCGCCACAGGACAGGCCGGCGCGCGGCCCTTTGGTGACGAAGATGAAGAAGGCGCGTTCGATTTCGAAGAGGCCGTTTTCGGGAAGGTCGACGAGCCGACCCGGAGGGGGGACTAAGCCATGGCACGACCAGAACAACAAAAAGATGCCGATGTCGAGCAAGAGGGTGGGCGCAAGAAGATGGGCCGCCGCAAGGCGTGCAAGTTCTGCGCAGACGAGAACCTCAAGATCGACTACAAGGACGCCGGGCTGCTCAAGTACTTCATCGCCGACCGCGGGAAGTTGGTGCCGCGCCGGTTGACTGGAAATTGCGCCAAACACCAGCGCGAGATTGGCCGGGCCGTGTCCCGCGCCCGCATGATCGCGCTCATGCCCTTTGCCGTGACCGGCAAGTAGGAAAAGGGGAGGACATCATGCGAATAATCTTACGTGAAGATATGGAAACCCTCGGCAAGGCCGGGGAAGTGGTCAGCGTTCGCGACGGCTACTGGCGCAACTACCTGCTTCCCCGTGGCATGGCTGTGCCAGCCACTGAGAAGGATGAGGCCCGCCTCGCCCACGAACAGCGCGCGATTGCCGCACGGGTGGCCAAGCTGGCCAAGGAACTGCAGTCGGAAGCCGACCGCCTGTCGCAGGTGTCGGTGTCAGTGTCGCGAGCCGTGGGCGAAGGTGACAAGCTCTACGGATCGGTCACCAGCCGTGACATCGCCGAGGCGCTGGCTGAGCAGGGAATCAAGCTGGACAGCAAGAAGATCCAGCTTGACGAGCCGCTGCGCAACCTGGGCATGAGCGAGGTCCCCATCAAGCTGGGACACGACACGGTGGCCAAGATCAAGGTGTGGGTCGTCAAGAAGGAACAGCAGTAGGTCCGGCAGCCGGCGCCCTGACACGCGACGGCTGAAAACACAGAGGGGAGAGGAGAGGACACAGAGGCGGGAGACAAAGGCGGCGATTCGGACACACCGGATCGCCATTCCTCTGTTTTCTTGGACCTTGGGATGAAAACCTCAACTTTCGACCCACCGTCCACCCTCTGTCCCAGAGATTGTCTCCCCGCATCCGGCTCTGTACTACTAGGTTGCAGTTTCTTCGCAAGCCGCGAAGATGCCGCGGGAACCCCCCAACATCATACCGTTTTCTCTGCGCCGTCTCCTCTCCCCTCTGCGTTCTCAGCGGCGGGGCGCCCGCAAGATGCATCACTTCACACCCTTTGGTTGCGGCCGTGAGGTTGCCCTGTGATCTCCCCTCTCCCCTCTGTGTTCTCGACCGCGTACACTAGGTCCCTCCATGGCTGAATCTCTTGTGTCGGCCGATAGCCCTCAGGGGCGGCTGCCCCCGCACAACCTGGAGGCGGAACGGTCTGCTCTGGGCGGCGTGCTGGTCAAGCCGTTGGCTTTCGACGAGATGGCCACCGTGCTGACCGCGGACGATTTCCTGCTGCCCGCCCATCGCGAGATCTTTGCCGCCATGATGGAGCTCGACCAGCGGCGCCAGCCCATCGACGTGGTGTCTCTCGCCGACGAACTGAAATCGCGCGGCGCCCTGCCCCGCCTGGAGGGTGGTTCCGGTTACCTCATCACCCTGGCCAACTCCGTCCCCACCGCCGAGAACATCGGCCACTATGTCCGGCTGGTGAAGGAGAAGGCCACGCTGCGCCGGCTGATCGCGGCCTGCGCCGAGATCCAGTCGCGTGCCTACGGCGAATTCGGCAGCTACGAGGAATTTCTCGACGACGCCGAGACACAGATCTTCAAGGTCGCGCAACAGAACCGACGCGATTCTTTTCAGCCCGTGGGCGAGTTGCTGGGCGACGTGGTCAACGAGCTGCAAACCCGTTCCATGGAACGCCGGCAGATCACCGGCGTGCCCACCGGCTTCACCAAGCTAGACGAGATCACCGCGGGTCTGCAGCCCGAGAACCTTCTCATCGTGGCCGCGCGCCCTGGCGTGGGCAAGACCTCGTGGGCCATCAACGTGGCCACCCATGCCGCTCTCAACCACAACATCCCCGTCCTGATCTTTTCTCTGGAAATGTCGAAGTTCGAGCTGATGGAACGCATGCTGGCCGGCGAGGCCCGCATCGATTCCAGCCGCATGCGCCGAGGCATGATCGAGTACGGCGACTGGAAGAGCCACATCTACCCCGCGGCCGACCGGCTGACCAAGGCACCCATTCTCATCGACGACTCGGCCGCCCCCAACATCCTCGAACTGCGCGCCAAGGCGCGGCGTTTTCGCGGCAACCCCAAGTACTTTCCCCAAACCAGCGACGGCCGGCCACCGCTGGGCCTGATGGTGGTGGACTACCTTCAGCTCGCCCGCGGCATGGGCGGACGCCGGGAAGAGTCGCGCGAGCGCGAGATTGCCGACATTTCGCGCGGCCTTAAAGCCCTGGCCAAGGATCTGCACATCCCCGTGATCGCGGTCTCGCAACTCAACCGCGGCCTTGAGCGACGCGAAGACAAACGACCGCAGCTCTCCGATCTGCGCGAATCGGGCGCTATCGAACAAGATGCTGACATGATCCTCTTCATCCATCGCGAGGAGATGTACGGCACCGAGGGTGCGGAAAAGAACAAAGCCGAGCTCATCATCGGCAAGAACCGCCACGGCCCCACCGACACGGTGCCGCTGACCTTCCTGCGCGAGTACACCAAGTTCCAGAACTACGCCGAGGACGACGACCACGCGAGGTGACCGTGGAATTTGAAGCGACGCCCACGCGGGCCGAACGGATTCGCAAGACCGCCCTCATCTCAGGTGGAGCCAAGGGCATTGGCCGGGAACTGGGACTGCGTCTAGGCGAGCAAGGTTGGGCGGTGGCGCTGTGCTACCGAAAAAGCCGTACCGAGGCCGAGTCGACTGCCGCAGCCATCGAGAGCAAAGGCGGCCAGTCCTTGGCCATCCATGCCGACGTGTCGACCCCCGAGGTGTGCGCAGCCTTGGTTCGCCAAGTGCTCGACTGGCGGGGTCGCATCGATGCCTTCATTCACTGTGCAGGTCCCTACCACCGCGTGGACGTACTCGAGGAAACGCCAGCAGGCTGGCGCGAGATGTTCGCCGGAAACCTAGACAGCTTCTTCTACCTGGCCCGTCTGATTGCGCCCGTCATGGTGAAGCAGCAGGCGGGCCGCATCGTGGCGTTCTCCATGGCCAACGCCGATAGGCTGATGGCGCAGACCCAGCTCACGGCGCACTACCTGGCCAAAGTGGGTGTGCTGGGTTTGGTGCGCAGCCTGGCCAAGGCCTTGGCTAAGCACAAAATCACAGTCAATGCCGTGTCTCCCGGCTTCGTCGATTCCGGGTCAGTGGACGCGGCCGAGCTGGCCGGCTTGGTCAAGACCATCCCCGCCGGCCGCATAGGCTCCGTCGACGACGCCGTCAACGCCGTGCTCTACCTCCTGTCCGACGAAGCCGCCTACGTCACGGGCACCAGCCTGCACGTAAGCGGGGGCTGGGGAATATAGTACCGTGGCGTCGGCCCTTCGATGCGCCAACGGCCGACGATCCGACCCGCTGACTGTGCCGTCACTGCGCTCCGGTGCTCACATACCGATGTATGCTCCGCTCCGGTGCTCGCGACGGCTTCGTCATCGGGCCGGCTTGTCGGCCGGCTCTCGAGGCGAATTTCGCGGCGTCCGAACTTCGCAGCTGCAGCGGCGGTATGCTGCCAAGGCGCTCGTTTCAACCGAAGACGTCATCCGGCGCAACTGAATGCCAGCGCGAGCCGCCGAGTTTGGACAGCTTGAGGTGTCTTCCACGCAGCCATTCCGCGAGGATGACGGCACTTGCCCGGTGATGTCTCGCGACCCTTTTCAGTCGGACGATGTCCGCCGGTGTGGGTCGCGGAGCAGAACCTCCTTTCGTCTGGATCAGCACAACCTCAAAAAGGTCGCCACGCTCGAGACCAGGAAAATCGCGCCGGTGATCCTTTCGAATTGCGATGAGGTCCACTATCCCACGTGCCTCGGCCCCCGTCTTGCCGCCGAAGTCAACCAAATTCCACCTTGCCCCCGTTCGCCTGCTGAATGTGACAGCCACTTGGTCATCGTGCGCGCCCATTTGGCGATGCGCTGGGCCTTCTTGCCCGGGCTCAGTTCTTCTGAGGCGCGCTTCATTAACTTGGCAGTCGACTTTCTGGTGAGCGGCTCTAAACAAGTCTGAAACGCCGCCCAGCGCGTAGTATAGCGCCGTCCGCCGCGTGCGAATCGCTGCTTCTGAACAGAAGCAAGCTCGGCGCGTGGGCGGGCGGCCGGGGGCGACTCCGAGGCGGCGTAAGCGAGCGCACCGAGCGTCTGCGCTCGGTTGCAAGCGAGCGCCAAGGGGCCAGGCGACCAGCGCAGCTGGGCGCCGAGGGACCCGTCACCCGAGGGCGCATGGACGCGCGCAGCGCGGCCGTAAGCGCGCGGCCGCCGAGGAACGCCACCGGCATCAGCCCGCCAGCGCCGAGCGCCGCTTTCCAATATGCCCCGATCGCCTACCCGCTGTTAGCTCCTCCGCCCTCCGAACCCTTCCTTCCTCTTCCGTCTCTGCGATCTCTGTGCCCTCTGTGAGAAACAGCTAGCTAAACTTCCGTCTTGCGCACCGACACGGCCAGCTTGGCCACGCTCTGGATCACGTGAGGAACCCGCTTGAGAAGATTGATCGAGGGTGGTCGCTTCTCGTGCACAGCGAAGGGGATCTCCACCACCTTCTTCTTTTCGCGATGGGCACGGATGACGAACTCGCTGGCAAAGACGTCGCGGTCCAGCACGCACCGTTCTGCGGTCTCCGTCAAGACCTCGCGCTTGAAGGCTTTGAGCCCGTGCGTGTCGGTGCCACGAAAACCGCAAACCGTGCGCAGCATGCCGTTGTACACGCGGGTGCCCATGCGCCGCACCCAGGGGCGCTGATCGTTGGATCCCACCATGGCCTTGGAACCGACCACCAGATCGGTGTCGGTGCGTTCCAGCAAAGCCAGCGCACGCGCGTAGAACTCGGTGTCGCACAGATCGATCTCGTCGCAGATGACGAAATCGCCGCGCGCCGCAAGGATGCCGGTCTTCATGGCCAACCCATAGTTGGGTTCCCCGACGGAGATCATGCGCACCTCGGGGAAATCTGCCTCGATCTCCTTGCCCATCTCCACCGTTCGGTCTCGCGAGCCGTTTTCGCAAAGAATCAGCTCATACGTGAAGCCGAACGGCCGCAACTTCTCGCGCAGCTCCAACACGGAGCCGCGCAGGATCCCCTCCTCGTTGTAGACCGGGATCACGATGGAGACATGCGGCTTGGCGGCGGACGGGGACGGGGTGGTCATGATGTCTTGCTCCCAGAGGCGGCGTCGATGGCAGCCGCAACCTCGCGGCCAGCCAGCAGGCAATCTTCCATCGCATTGTACGTCCACGAGCCGTAGCGGCCTCGCGAATAGATGGCGTGCGATTCGAGAAAACTGAAAATGGCCGTCGTGGCGGCCTGGTGGTACTCGTCGAACACGACGTAGGCGTACTTTATCTCGCGCGCGTCGGCAAATCGGACATCGCCGGGCGAGACAACGGCTCTGATCGCAGCCAGTCCTTCGGCCACGTCGGACAGGGTGGCATCGCTCACGGGCCCGCGGTCGGCCAGTTCGACGTACAACGATGCCGCTCCGGCCGGTGCCATGCAGGGCGCGGCATTGCTGTAGATGCCGACCCGATAGAACGGCAGGCGCTTTTCCGGCACGTAGATCCAGTGCCAATCTGCCGCCGGTCGCGAGCGCGTGGCCACGTTCAGGTAGCGCATGGTGGTGCAGCGCAGTCGACCAGCGTGGGCGGCGATGTCGTCGGGCAAATCACACACGCGCGCCAGCAGTTCAGGCAGCGGCAGGGTCGTGACCACCGCCTGATAGGGCACGCGCTCGCCGGCCACCACCACCTCGCGCCGGCGCAGATCGATCGATTCCACGCTGCTGCGCAGATGAACCTGCCCGCCCTGGATGCGAGTGGCGAGTGCCCTGGTCAGCGTCTCGATGCCGCCCTGTTTGGGGTAGGAAAATTCGACGTTGTAGCCCATGCGTCCCGCGTCCGCGCCCACCGCCCCGGCCACCACTTGTTCGAGGTTGGGCAGGGGCACGAAGCGCGAGCACCAGTCCGCGTTGATGGTGCGCGGGTGCACGCCCCACAACTTTTCGTTGTAGGGGATCATGAAGTGCCGGGAAATGCCGGCGCCGAAGTGGCGCAGGCAGTATTCCTCGAAGTTGCGCGGCGGCGCGCCCCCTGACTGCATCTTGGCCTGGATGACCCCGAGCAGACATTCCTTGATCACCTCAGGCGGCAGCCCGTAGAGATTGGCTTGAAACGGGTACAGGGTGGTCGCGCCATGGGAGAAAACGCGTGCGCGCCTTTGCACCGAGTCCATCGCACCGGGCAAGACGTTCGCTACGAGCTGCTTGATCACTGGATCGCGCAGATGCAGCCAGTGCCCGGTCAAGTCGAAGCGGAATCCGTCACGTTCCTCGGTGACCGCCTGGCCGCCCAGCTTGGCCTCGCGCTCGAACAAAACCCACGGGCGACGCAAGTGAATGGCCGCCGAGATCCCGGTGAGACCTCCGCCAAGAATGACTACCTTGCGCGATTCCTCGGCCATGGCTGAAGTGGGACCTGCCTATCACGGGTGTCGGGGGGTGTCGACATCTGGCGATTGCGAGCTGGTCACCAGGACACACCAGCGATCGCAAAGTGCCTCGCGCCGCCAAGTCGCACATGTCGGCACTCGCCGTACAGTCACCGATCCATTTTTCCTTCCCATCGATGGGCAGTTGCCTCATTATGGTGCGGCTGCCTGGCGGTTCGCATTGCCGCGGCCCGTCGGCAGAATCATCAAACTACCCCCGCGGGAGGAATATCATGACCCGACTTCTTCATGGCTTCACTATCTTGGCTGGCACCTGCGCGCTGACTTTCGTCGTCGGCTGCGGTGGATCGAGCACACCGAAGGTCAATTGCGATGGCGGTCTTTGTGGCGACGCCAGGCGCGACACCTCTGGAACTATCAAGCACGATGGCTCGACTGTCACCCCGGGCCCCGACGGCTCGACTGTCGCCCCGGGCCCCGACGGCTCGACTGTCACTCCCGGACCCGACGGCTCGACTGTCACCCCGGGCCCCGACGGCTCGACTGTCACTCCCGGACCCGATGGCTCGACTGTCACCCCGGGCCCCGACGGCTCGACTGTCACTCCCGGACCCGATGGCCCGACGGCCACGCCCGATGGCCCGGCTGTCACGCCGCACGATGGTCCGGCTGTCACGCCGCCCGATGGCTCGGCTGATGTCGAGGAAGGCGATACGACTGCGGTGAAGCACGATGCCCAGCCGTTGCTTGATGTTCGCCTCGACGTTCCCAGCCCGGATGTGGCCCAAGACATGGGCTCCGCCTTGTACGACCTGGCGCCGGACGGTCTCGAAGACGCGCTGGAAGCTGGCGACGCAACTGAGGCTGGCGAAGCCGGCTAGTCCCGTCTCTGCAAGGCTCGTCACAGGCTCGGCTGCGCCCGGTAGCCGGGCCTGTTTTGTATCTGGCTAGGGCAGACGCGAGAGCCGGAAGGCGCTGTGAATGCGCTTCTGCGCGTGGGTCGCCTGGGCCGAGGCCACCACCAGCGAGATGTTCAGCTCGGACGAGCCCTGGGCGATGGCGACCACGTTGATGTCCTGCGAGGCCAAAGCCGAGAACACACGTGCCGCAATTCCGGGCATGCCCGCCATGCCTAGGCCCACCACGGCGATGGTGGTCATGCCGGTCTGCACCTGGATGCCGTCCACATCGCGACGGGCGATCTCGTCGTGGAAGGCGCGGTCCAGGTGTTCCTTGGCCGACTTGGCTTCCTTCTCGGGAACCGTGAAGCAAATGGACTGTTCGGACGAAGCCTGCGTGATGAGCGAAACCGACATGCCATGCGCCGAGAGAGTTGCGAATGTTCGCGCGGCCACGCCTGGAACGCCCAGCAAACCGCGACCGGCCACGGTGATGAGAGCCTGCCCCGAAACAGCGGACAGCGCCTTGACCGGATGACGGTCGGTGCTCTGCTGCGACGAAATCTCGGTGCCCGGCGCGCTGGGCTCGGCAAACGGCCGCACGTAAACCGGGATGGGTTTGCCCTGCACCGGAATCAGCGCGCGCGAATGCAACACCTTGGCGCCGTAGTAGGCCAGCTCGGCAGCCTCGCGCACGTGTAATTGCGGGATCACGCGTGCGTCGGGCACCACGCGCGGATCAGCGGTGAGCAGGCCGGGGACGTCCTTCCACAAGGTCACCCGGCTGGCATCGAGCGCGCGGCCGAGCAGCGTGGCGGTCAGATCCGATCCGCCGCGGCCCAGGGTGACGAGAGCGGGCGGTTGCCCGTGCTCCTTGTGCCACGCACCGAGGAAGCCAGGCACCACCGGCACCACGCCGCGAGACATAAGCGGCCGGAGCCGAGCACGCACAGCCGCATCGGTGCGGGCGAGGTCGGGCGCGGCGCCGCCGAAAGGACCCTCGGTGTGGACCACTTCAAGAGCATCCACGACCTGGGACTTCACCCCGGCCGCGCGCAGCACGGCACAAAAGATCTCTGCGCTCAAACGTTCGCCGCGCGATACCACCAAATCGCTCGTGCGCGCGGTCAGTTCGCGCAGGGCCACCAGACCGCCGGCCAACATCTCAAGCTCCGCCATCGACTGGTCGACCACCTCGGTCAGCTCGGCCTTGGGCCGCTGGCCCAGGACCAGCTGGTGCAAGACCACGCGGTACTTCTCACGCACGGCCTCCAGCGCGATGGCGGTTTTCTCGCGATCGCCGGCGCGGGCATGATCGGCCACGGCCAACAACAGGTCAGTCGCGCCGGCCGGAGCCGAGCAGACCACGGCCAGCGGGGCAGAGCACGCCTTGGAAATGCCGGCCGCATGCTTGTAGGCCGCCCCGTCTGCGAGAGACGCGCCGCCAAACTTGTAGACTTCGGGGAGCCGCGATTTTCGTGTCTTCATGGGAGGGGGGATTTTTACTACAGAGTCACAAAGAGGCCATGGTGAAAATCGACGCTCGAAGGTGCTAAGTTCCGGACATGACTCCCTACCGCGCCCATTTCCGCTGTATCACCCGCTGCCCGGGCGAGTACCCGCTCGACCAGGTCATCTACCGCTGCCCTACTTGCGGCAACCTGCTGGAAGTCGTCCACGACATGGAGGCTCTCAAACAACGAAGCGCCGCCGAGTGGAAGAAGCTGTTCGAGGATCGCTACATGCGCACCGACTGGCCCCACGGCTCCGGGGTGTGGGGCAAGCGCGAGTGGGTTCACCCACACATCCGCAACGAAAACGTCGTGTCGATGTACGAGGGCGGCAGCAACCTGTTTTGGGCCCAGCGCTACGGCGCCAAGCTGGGCATCGAAGATCTCTGGGTCAAAATGTGCGGCAACTCGCACACCGGGTCATTCAAAGATCTGGGCATGACCGTGCTCATGTCCGCGGTGAAACAGATGATCGCAGACGGAAGGCCCATCTCGGCAGTGGCCTGCGCGTCGACTGGCGACACCTCGGCTGCGCTGGCGGCCTATGCTGCTGCCGCTGGCATCCGCGCCATGGTTCTTCTTCCGCGAGGCAAGATTTCGACCGCGCAACTGGTGCAGCCGTTGGCCAATGGCGCCACCGTGCTGGCCGTGGAAGGCAACTTCGACGATTGCATGAAGGTGGTGCAACGCCTGGCCGACGAGGAAGGCGTGTATCTAGCCAACAGCATGAATTCCCTGCGGGTCGAAGGACAGAAAACAGTGGGCATCGAGATCGTCCAGCAGTTCGACTGGCGCGTGCCCGACTGGATCATCATCCCGGGCGGCAATTTGGGCAACGTCAGCGCACTCGGCGCTGGGTTCAAGATGATGCGCGAGTTGGGCCTCATCAACAAACTGCCGCGCATTTGCGTAGCCCAGGTGCAGGCCGCCAACCCTCTCTATCTCGCCTACAAGAAGGGGTACGACAAGTTCGAGCCCATGGTGCCGCAAACCACCCTGGCCTCGGCCATCCAGATCGGCAATCCCGTGAGCGTGAAGAAGGCCATCAAGACCCTGCAGGAATTCGACGGCGTGGTCGAGCAGGCCAACGAGACCGAACTGTCCGACGCGGCGGCGCGCGCCGACGCCACCGGCATGTTCTGTTGCCCGCACACCGGTGTCGCACTGGGCGCGCTGGAGAAACTGGTAGCCGCTGGCACCATCCGAAGGTCCGAGACAGTGGTGGTGATTAGCACCGCCAATGGCCTCAAGTTCACCGACTTCAAGGTCGGCTACCACGAAGGCAAGCTGCCCGGTGTTCCCGTGTGCCAGTACGCCAACAAACCAGTCGAAGTGCCCAACGACTACGCCAAGGTCCGCGACACGGTTCGGCGATTGCTGGGGGCGTGAGGGACCCGATCTTTCGAACGTTGTCCTTTGCGGCAGAGATCCCGTACACTTGAAGAACGGCGGAAATGCGGGAGTCCACGAATGGCACGGCAAAGCGCAGCTAGGCGGCGACACGAGGCTGACGAGTGGCAGCACCTAATTTCCGGGGATCCCAAGATCCTCGGTGGCAAGCCCGTTATCAAGGGAACCCGAATGACTGTGTCCTTGGTGGTGGGCGCCGTGGGCGGCGGCATGACTGTCGATGAGGTGATGCACGAGTACCGTCTGACACGCGCACAGGTGCTTGCAGCGCTCACCTACGCTGCCGAAGTCGTCGGCGAGGAGCGGATTGTTCCGCTTCTTCCTTGACGAGAACGTCCCCCGCCGGATTGCCGAGCGGCTCAGGTCAGAGGGGCACGACGTCGTCGAGGTCGCTGCACAGCCGTTCCGCGGTAGCCCGGATGACTTCCTGTGGCGGCGCGCGGCAGCCGAACACCGGATCTTCGTGACCCGCGACATCGGCGCTACGGCACTACCCATTCGACCGGCACCGCTGGCGATCATTCTGCTTCGCGGACCGGAGACTCTCACCGCGCTACATCTCGACGCCATGTTCGCGGCGTTCTGGGACTGCGTTGAACGCGAACAGCTTGCCGGCCATCTTGTCTCGGTCCGTCCCGGAGGCTATCGCATGCACCGCATTCGTGTCTGACCGCATCGGGGAACGGTTGCCTCTGCGACCGGACATCTACGACTGCTTCTGGCCCGGACATTTCGTGTGTCCCCGACACCTCCGCTTGCGCCCTTGACGCTGCATTGCCGACGGGCGGACAATCAATGCACGATGTACGCGCCCCGAGGCAGAGAGATTCGCCTGGCTGCAGCTATCGTGGTGTCCGTCGTCGTTGTGGCGCTGACAGGGCCGCACGGGATAGGGACGGCGGCGGCGAAGCGGCGTGCGCCGGCCAAAGTAGCACCAGTTGCGCCCGACATGGCCGCGGCGAAGCAGGCCTTCGAGGAGGGACTGCGAGCCTTCAACCTCAGCCACTGGCAGGAGGCGATTGCGGCGTTCGAGAAGTCGTACAAGCTGTCCGGAGATCCGGCGCTGCTGTTCAACGTCGCGCAGGCGAGCCGGCAGGCGGGCAACGCGGACGCGGCGATCGGCGCGTACAAGGCGTTCCTGCGCGAGAAGCCGGACACCCCGCAGCGCGAGATGGTGGAGGCAAAGATCCGCGAGCTGCAGTCAAAGAAGGCGCAGCCCGAGGTGCTGGCGGCACCCAGGCAGGAGGATCTTGAAAACCCGTTCGCACCTGCGCCGGCGGCGACGGCAGCACCGGCTGCTTCTGAGGCAGCAACGATCCCGGGCCCAGCGGCGCCCGCCAGCACGCAGTCGGCCGCGCCCACGGCGACTGAGCCGCCCGCTGCGCCGGCCGGGGCCGCCCCGTTCGCCGTGCCGGTGGCGGGGAACCCTTCATCGCCTCGGGAGATGGCAGGTCATGATGGGCCCGAGGTTCCCAAAGCTGAGGGGGCGCCGAGGCGAGACCTCTCGCTCGCGTCCACCGAGAAGCCCACCGCCCGGGAGGTCAAGGGCGGGATGGGCCCGTGGTGGGTCTGGGCCGGAGGCGCGGCCATCGTGGCCGGGGCCATAGCCGCTGCGATCATCATCGCGACCCGGCCGCCGGGCCGCGATCTCAACTGCGGCACAGGCGTGGACGCCTGCTTGCCCCTGGGGAACTGAAGATGCGGCGACTCGGCCTTCTCGCTCTCCTGCTGGTCGCATCTGCAGGGTGCCACAATCAGCGCACCATGCTGGTGGTCGAGATGGACAGCAACCTGGCTGTCCCCGGCGAACTGGACGGGGTCGAGATCGTGGCCAAAGTGGACGGCGCGACGCCGCAGCGCCAGTCGTTCTCGCTGATCAACGGCTTCACGCTGCCCGTGCGCGTGGGTCTGGTCGAGAAGAGCAACACGTCGGCATTCGAGGTGATCGCCACCGGCTATCTGAAGGGCACCGCGGTGGTGCACGAAGACGCCGTCGTCGCCTTCATCGACGGCCAGTCGCGCCTCCTCAAGCTATTCCTGGCCGCCGAGTGCCGGGATGACCCATGCAAGGATCCGACGAAGACCTGCACCAAGGGCGCCGTGTGTGTGGACAAAGTGCGCCAGCCATCGGAACTGCCGGTTTTCGACCCCAGCAAGCCAGCCCAGCCCGTAGATGCAGGTGCAACGAAGGACGCATCTGGCGCCATGGACACCGCCCGCGACGGCGCGGGAGCAGAGCTTGCGGCGGGTGACGACGCGAGCGCGGAACACGCGGCTGATCGTGCGGCGGACGTTCTGGACGCCGGTTCCCTGCCCGACGTTCCCAGCGTTGTTCCGGATGCGGCCCCCGTGATGACGGACGCGCCTGCCGGTTCCGCGCCCGATTTTCCGATGGCCACGCCGGACGGTCCGGCGGCGTCCGCCGATCGGGGGGCATCGCAGGACGAGGCACCATCGACTGACGCCCCGCCGGATCTGCCACTGCCGTCGCTGGATCTCGCGCCGACCAGCGAGCCAGCACCAGAAGCGGGCGTGGTGAGCACGGATGCCGACGCAGGCGCGCCACCCGACGCGCCTGACGGCAGGGCCGCCGCAGTCGATGCGCAGGCGCAGACCGATGCGGCACCCGCTGCGCAGGTGCTTCAAATCAGCGCGGGCCGTGGCTACAACTGCGCGATCCGGCCAGACAGCACGGTAGCTTGCTGGGGCGGCAACGACAAGGCACAAGCCACGCCACCGACGGGAACTTTCATCAGACTCAGCACCGGCCGCTACCAAGGAACCACTTGTGGAATCCGCACCGACCGGAGCGTGGTCTGTTGGGGAGACAACACAAATGGCGAGGCCACGCCACCCTCGGGCCAGTTCGCAGAGATAAGCGGCGGTGGGTTCCACACTTGCGGAATCCGGTCCAACGGCGCGGTGGCGTGCTGGGGCGACGATACCACGGGCCAGACCAACCCTGTGGCTGGGGCTTTTGTGCAAATGGGTGCGGGCTACTACCATAGCTGCGCTGTCGGCGGCGATGGGGCGGTCACATGCTGGGGCGACAACACCGACGGAAAGTCAACGCCGCCCGCGGGCTTCTTTCTCCAGGTGGCTGCGGGTAGTGGCCACAGCTGTGCGATTCGGACGGATAGCACCGTTGCGTGCTGGGGGAGTGATAGATACGGCCAGCTCACCCCGCCTGCGGGAACCTTCGTCCACATCAGCGCCGGCGAAAACTACACCTGCGGCCTCCGGACTGACGGGACTGTAGCCTGCTGGGGTGGCCTCCCGGTCAACGTGAGTGCGACGCCGCCCGGAACCTTCACGCAGGTGACCACCGGTGAGGACCATGTCTGCGCTGTCCAGGCTGACGGCTCAGTCGTCTGTTCGGGTTCCGACACCACGGGGCAGAGTTCCCCGCCCGTGGGGTCGTTCACCCAGGTCAGTTCCGGCTACGACTACGCTTGCCAACTGTCCAGCGACAGAACATTGTCGTGCTGGGGCGGTGACAACGGCGTCGGCCCCGCACCTGCGGGGACCTTCACGCAGGTCAGCGCGGCCTGGCACCACTGCTGCGCCGTCAGGACCGACGGGACAGTGATCTGCTGGGGCAGTGGCAGCTCGGGCCAACTCGCTGCACCCTCGGACACTTTCACGGAAGTTAGCGTGGGCGGGTATCACTCTTGCGGCCTCAGGGCCGACGAGAGCATTGCTTGCTGGGGAAACAACGCTGATGGCATGAGCAATCCGCCCGGCGGGACGATCTTCACGCAGGTCACCGCTGGTGACGAGCATACTTGCGGGTTGCAGGTGAACAAGACTATCACCTGCTGGGGTTGGAACGCCTATGGCCAGAGCACAGCGCCTACCGGCTCGTTCAGCCAGATCAGCGCGGGCGGGGACCATACCTGCGCCGTCAGGACCGACGGCACCATTGCCTGCTGGGGCGACAACACCTACGCGCAAAGCACACCACCGGGAGGCATCTTCACCGAAGTAAGCGCAGGCTACTACCATGCCTGCGCCCTCGGCGCTGACGGTGGAACTGCGGTGTGCTGGGGCCGAAACGTGAACGGCGAGGCCACTCCACCCGACGGCAAATTCGTCCAGATAAGCGCGAATGGCGAGTTCACCTGCGCCCTCGACGAGTCCGGCCGCGAATGGTGCTGGGGCCGCCTCGCCCGCCAGCCGCTGTGAGCCCGGACTCGGGCACATGCTCCCTGTGGTGAACCGCCCACGCCCTAGAGTGCTTCGGGAGTACGACCCACGAGGGCGGTCCCTCGCGCGCTTCCTTGCACACTTTGCGCACGGCAAGCCCTTCTTCGTCATCGGGGCCGGCGCCTCACTGCCCTTGGTTCCGCTGTGCCCGCCCCAAGAGCAACACATTTCGGCGATAGGAGCCCTGCCATCCGGTTTTCAGGTGATTCGAGATGACGAGGAAGATTCGGCCGCGGAGTCGGCTGAACGGAGGCTCCTCGTGGCCAGTGCGCTCGGATCTCCAGTTCCGCCGGACCTGCGAGGAAGGCGTGAACTGGATTGGTGGATCAGAGCAACCGCAGCATCCCAAAGGCTCGACCCCGACTTCGTGCGCAGGCTCATCGGCATGAGCGCGGGCAGCGTGAGCGACTTGGTTTGCCGATGCTACTCCGCAGTGCCGACCGACCTGCGGGATCCAGTCAAGACTGCCGGCTACAGGCTCCTTCGATATGCACCGCGCGGGTGCAAAGCCATCACGACGAACCAGGATCGTCTTCTTACGTACCTCACGCACCTCGACGTTACCGCGACCAACGGACAGATCCCTTCCTTGTACCTGCACCATGAGGCGAGGGACGCCGCACCACTGATTATGTTCGAGCTTTCCCGATCGATTCTGGAGCCTGGGTTCGTTCTCGCTGGAACCCCCCAGCCGTCGTCCCTCGCGGAGAGCGAGTTCCTCGATGAAGCCTGGCGCCGGAGCAAGGACGCCACCGCCGTGATCTTCATCGGATACAGCTTCGCGAAGGGTCTGGATGGGGGCTGTTGGCAGCAGTTCTGTCGTCACATCGGCCCCACACGGACTCCCGTGTTCGTCGTGGATCCAGATGCCGATCGCAGCTGCACGCAACTTGCCTATGGCATGCGGTGCGGCCCGCCTGAGCCGGTGCCCGGCGCATGGCAGTGCCTCGCCAGTGTGATCCTCGCGTGATGACGAGACTCGGGCTCGAATGCCCGTGCCAGACTGGACCCTATGCTCTCGACATCCTGTGGTGGTACGACCGGATGTGCGATCTTCCGGGCTCGGAGCGGCGCAAATTACCAGAGTGGGGCAGGCCGAAGACTCTGCAACTGGACGCTCCACTGACGGTCGGAGATTTTCACAGCACCGCTCCCGGATAGCTCTCTGGCCGGGAATCGGAGGGGCAGTTAGCGCAAGGGAGCAGCCGTTTGCTTCGGTCAAGTCCACCCCCCGTAAAATCCCGGCGCACGCAAATCCCGGCGTCGTTGCGCAGTCGACAAATCTCTCGTAAGTTCTTCCACCTCACCAACCGGACATTGCCATGCAGATCTCACTCTTCGACACCACTCTTCGGGACGGGACCCAGAGCGAGGGGCTTTCCCTCTCGGTCGAAGACAAGATCAAGATCGCCCGCCTGCTCGACGGGTTCGGGGTGCGCTACATCGAGGGCGGCTATCCTGGGGCCAACCCCAAGGACGAGGAGTTTTTCCGCCGCGCCTCCGAGCTGAAGCTGAAGCAGGCTCGGCTCACCGCCTTTGGCAGTACCCGTCGCACCGGCAGCACGGCTGCGAACGACGCCAACCTGCAGGCCTTGGTCAAGGCCGGCACGCCGGCAGTGGCCATCTTTGGCAAGACCTGGCTCCTGCACGTGACCGACGTACTCAAAACCACGCCAGAGGAAAACCTGGCCATCATTTCCGAAAGTGTGGCGTTCCTAAAACAGAATGGCCGCGAAGTGATCTTCGACGCTGAACACTTCTTCGACGGTTTTCGTGCCGATCGCAGCTACGCCCTGGCCGCAGTACACGCCGCTGCCCACGCTGGCGCCGACTGGATCGCTTTCTGCGATACCAATGGCGGGAACCTGCCCTCAGAGGTGGCCGAGATCGTGCGTGAGGCGAAGAAAGTGCTGGCCATGCCTGTGGGCATTCACGCCCATAACGACAGCGATCTGGCCGTGGCCAATTCGCTGGCGGCCGTGGAAGCCGGCTGCACCATGGTGCAAGGCACGCTCAACGGTTGGGGCGAACGCTGTGGCAACGCCAACCTGATTTCCGTGATCCCGGCCCTGCAGCTCAAGATGGGCCTATCTTGCATCCCCGACGAGAACATGGAGCGGCTCACCGAGGTTTCGCGCACCGCCAGCGAAATCGCCAATCTGCGCCCGCGCGCCCACGCACCTTATGTGGGAGCCTCGGCCTTTGCCCACAAAGCGGGTGCCCATGTCGCGGCGGTGGCCAAGTCGCCGGTGACCTTCGAGCACATCCCGCCCGAGGCGGTGGGCAACGACCGCCGCATCGTCGTTTCCGAACTCTCAGGGCGCGGCAACATTCGCGTGCGCGCCGCCGAACTGGGTGTCCAATTGCGTGGCAACGAGGCCGACCTGGTCGCCCGCATTAAGGAACTAGAAAACCAGGGTTACCAGTTCGAAGCCGCCGATGGATCGCTCGAGCTGATGTTGCGGCGAACACAGCCCGGCTACGTCGAGCCATTCGAGGTTCGCGACGTGGTGGTGATCTCCCAGCGCCGCAGCAGTAGCGACATGTTCGTGGAGGCCACCGTCAAGCTCAAGGTGGGCGACGAGGTTTCACATGTGGTGGCCGAGGGTTCGGGCCCCGTCGACGCCATGGACCACGCCTTCCACAAAGCCCTCGACCAACACTTTCCGATCCTGCGGCAAATCCACCTGTGCGACTTCAAGGTGCGCATCCTGGATCCCGAATCGGCCACCGCCGCCATCACACGGGTGCTGGTCGAATCCAGCCTGGGGAGCGAACGCTGGAGCACGATCGGTGTCTCGCAGAACATCATCGAGGCGAGCTGCGAAGCGCTCAAAGACGCTCTTGAGCTGCCACTCGTGCGCGCGGCCAAGGCCTGACCGGAACAGCAACCTTCCGCTATCCGGCCACGGCACGCTTGTCCCCGGGAATAGGACGCTGTCGCCCGTGGTTGCACCTCAGCAGCCAGTGGGGTAGATGCACTGGGTCGTTCGGTCGTGTTTCACCCCCGACATGCAGCCTTGGCAATCTCAGCTTCCACACTTCTCGCGCCCATGACCGCATATCTTCGTCCAATCAAGGGAGGTGTCGCTGCCCTTCTCGCCATTGCGTTCTTGATCCCCGCGGTCAGCCTGGCTGGGGATGCAGACGAACCGGCGACGCTCCCGGCCCATCTGGGGATGGCGGATGCCTTGCGACTCTTCCGCGAGCGCGGTTTCGACCTCATCGTGGCGGACGCAACCGTGGACAGCGTGCGCGGCGACGCCCAGATGGCCGGCGCCATTCCCAATCCCGCCATCTCAGCCGGCGTGGGTCGCTCGTTTGGTTTCAACAGCGCGACCTGTGTCGGATGCTCAGCCTTGGCCTGGGACGTTGGCGTATCCGACCAATCCGCCCTCTTCGACACCTTGTCAGGCAAGCGTCGCCTGCGTTCGCGCACGGCGGAGCTGGCCCTGTCGGTGGCGCGCCAGAACCGCGCCGATACCCAGCGCACCCTGGAGTCCATGCTCCGCCAGAAATACCTCGAGGCGGTGTACGCCCGCGACGCCCTGGACCTGGCGCACGAATCGCAAGGTCGCCTGGGCCATGTGTTGGAACTCAATCAAGCCCGATACCAACATGGCGCCATCTCGCAGGTGGACGCCCTCAAGGTCGAAACCGAAAAGCTGGAGGCGGACCAGGAAGTGGAACGCGCTGAACTGACCCTGGCCGAGGCCAAGTTCGAGCTCGCCTTCCTGCTGGGCGTGCGCGGACGCGTGCCGGAATTCGAGGTCGATATCGATCTCCCGCGCTATCGCGTGCCCGAAGACTTGGGCCATGCAACGGTTGATTCCTTGCTCGATCGAGCCCGCCAGCAACGCCCCGACTTGGCAGCCGCCCACCTGCAGCACGAGCGTGCGGGCGCAGCTGTGCAATCGGCCAAGCGTCTGCGCTTTCCCGACATCGCGCTCTCGCTCGATGTGAGTGGCCAGGGGACTGGCAGCGACGTCAGCTCGCCGCCCACACTGTCGTTCGGACTCACGCTCACCCCGCCGCTGTTCTACCGGTTTCAGGGCGAGATGCAGAAGGCCCGGGCGGATCTGCGCGTGCAGGACACGATGCTGGCCAAGACCGAAGCGCAGATCGTCAACGACGTGACCGTCGCGTTGACCCAGTTCAAGTCCACCCAACGCCGGGTGGAGCGGGCCGAGCATGGGCTGCTCGATCGGGCGCGGCGCACGCGCGACCTGGTCCAGATCCAGTACGAAAAGGGCGCCGCCTCCCTACTCGAGTACCTCGACGCACAACGAATGCTCATAGAAACCACCCAAGGCTACCTGCGCGATCTCGCCGACTATTGGCTGGCGGTCGTACTCATCGGGGAGGCTGTGGGCCTGGAGCTGGGGCCATGAACCATATGCGAGTTGTTCCCATCACCGCACTTTGCCTGGCCGCGGTTTTCGCAGCTGGTTGTCCTCGCCGCGCGACCAACTCATCGATCGCGCCGCCCAACACGGAGGTGTGGCTGGCGCCTGAACAAGTGGCCGCGGCCAAGCTGGTCGTCGAACCACTGGAACCGCAGCCCGTGGGCGGCGTGGTGGTGGCCAGTGGGCGGGTGACCTTCGACGACCTGCACGTCGCGCATGTGCTGTCGCCGGTCACCGGCCGGGTGGTCAAGATCGAAGCGCAACCGGGCCAACGCGTGAAGAAGGGCGACGCTCTGGCGCAAATTGAGTCTCCCGACGTGGCTGCTGCGTTTTCCGACCTGGCCAAGGCCCAGGCCGACTTTGGCGCCGCCGAGAAAGAAGCCAACCGCCAGAAAGACCTGTTCGACGTCCACGCCGGATCGCAACGCGATCTCGAGAGCGCGCAGTCGAACTTCAGCAAAGCCCGGGCCGAGCTGGATCGAGCCAGGAAGAAGACCCGCATCTTGCGCGGCAGTTCCTCCAGCCGGTCCAACCAGACTTACACCCTGCGCACCCCCATCGACGGCGAGGTCATCGCCCGCAACGTGAACCCCGGCGCCGAGGTGCAAGGGCAATACACCGGCGGCACCGTGCTCGAACTCTTCACCGTGGGCGAGTTGGACAGCGTGTGGGTGCTGGGCGATGTCTTCGAGATGGATCTCGGGCGAGTCAAGGCGGGTACGGCCTGCCTGGCCACCGTGGTGTCGTATCCCGGCCGCGTCTTCCGGGGACTGGCTGATTGGGTCTCGGACACCCTCGACCCCGCGACCCACACTTCCAAGGTCCGCTGCAAGATCGCCAATTCCGACCGCGCCCTCAAGCCCGAGATGTACGCCACCGTGACGCTGCCTGTGGATCGCCAGGTCGCATTGGCCATCCCGCGCGGCGCGCTTCTGCGCCTCGGCGATCAGACCGTGGTCTTTGTCGAGGCGGGCAAGACGCCGGACGGCCGCCTGCGCTTCGAACGCCGGCCGGTGGTGGTCAACGAGGAGTTGGGAAACGAGTACCTACCGGTGCTGCGCAATCTGGCCAAGGACGAACGCATCGTGGTTTCAGGCGCCATTCTGCTTTCCGGGATGCTGTAACCATGATTGAACGACTGGTTTCGGCCGCTGTCCGCGCGCCCTTTCTGGTCTTCATGGCCGCGCTGGCGCTGGTCGGCATCGGCATTCGCTCGTACGTCCAGCTCGATATCGAGGCCTATCCCAACCCGGTGGCGCCCATGATCGAGCTCATCGCGCAGCCGCAAGGCTGGAGCGCCGAGGAGGTCGAGCGCTACGTCACCCTGCCTCTCGAAACCGGTTTGGTGGGCATGCCGGGACTCGAGCACGTGCGCTCGCAGTCGCTTTTCGGCCTGGCCGACGTGAAGTTCTACTTCGGCTGGGACACCAGCTACTTCACGGCACAGCAGCGCGTGCTCAATCAGCTCAATTTCGTCAGCCTGCCGCCGGGCGTGCAACCACAGCTCTCGCCCTGGAGTGCGATTGGCGAGTTGTACCGCTACAAGGTGGTGGGCAAGGATTACACGGCGGCGGATCTCAAGACCGCGCAGGACTGGATCCTGGAAAAGCAGTTCCGCCAGGTACCGGGCGTGATCGACGTCGTCGGATTTGGCGGCCTGACTAAGCAATACCACGTGGACGTGGATCCTTACCGTCTTCGCGGACTCAATGTCAGCCTGGCCCAGTTGCAGGCGGCCATCACCAACGCCAACCAGAACGTAGGCGGGCAGCGTATTACGCTGGGCGAACAGTCCTTCGACGTGCGCGGTGTCGGACTCATCCGTTCGGTGCGCGACATCGAACAAATCGCGGTGGCCGCGCAAAAAGGCGTTCCCGTTCGCGTGCGCGACGTAGCGGAAGTCAGCGTGGGGGCGGCCCCGCGTCTGGGCATCGTGGGCCGCGACGGTGAACCGGACATCGTGGAAGGCATCGTGCTCATGCGCTACGGGGGAGACTCACTGTCCACCGTCAAGGGCATTCACGATCGCGTGGATTACATTCGCCAGAACCGCGTTCTGCCGCCCGGCATGGACATCGAAACGCTCTACGACCGAGCCGATCTGGTCAAGCTGACCACCCACACCGTAATGGAGAATCTCGTCACCGGGATGGTGCTGGTCTCTTTGGTGTTGTGGCTCTTCCTGGGCAGGCTGCGCGCGGCGCTTCTGGTCGCACTCAACCTGCCGCTCGCCCTTCTCTTCGCATTTTTCGGCATGGTGTCGACCGGCACGCAGGCCAACCTCATCTCACTGGGCGCGGTGGACTTCGGCATTGTGGTCGACTCGTCGGTCATCATGATGGAGAGCATTTTCCGCAACTTCGCGCGGCGCGGAGGTTCGGTCTTCGAGCGCATCGCCGCCGCCGCCCGCGAGGTCGGCCCGCCCGTGTTCTCTTCCACGCTCATCATCGCGGTGGCCTTCGTTCCGCTCTTCACCCTGACCGGCGTGGCCGGTGTGATCATGGCCCCCATGGCGCAGACCTATGCCTTTGCCATCGGGGGTGCGATTCTGCTCTCGCTCACTCTCACGCCGGCCCTCTCGTCGCGGCTCTTGCCCGTGTCCACCAGCCAAGACGAAGAAGAGAAGGACACCCGCTTCATGCACCTGGTGCATCGGCTGTACGCGCCGCTGTTTTCCTTTGCCCTGCAGCGGCCGCGCTGGGCCGTGCTGTTGGGCGCGGCACCGGTGGTCGTGGCCTTGGCTGCCGCTGGCATCCTCGGGCGCGAGTTCATGCCCAAACTGGAAGAGGGCAACTTCTGGATCCGCGCCACGTTGCCGACTTCAATCTCCCTGGAGAAGTCGGCCCGCTACGTGGGCCACATCCGAGCCATCGTCCTCGGTTGCCCAGGCGAGGATGCGGCTGACTGTCCCTTCGAGAAGCGCAGCCGGCCGGAAATCAAGAGTGTGATCTCGCAACTGGGGCGCCCCGACGACGGCACCGATGTGTCGGGCTTCTACAACATCGAACTCCTGGCACCCCTGCGGCCCAGCTCGGAATGGCGCAAGGGCGTGACCAAGGCCTCGCTCACCGAGGACATGCAGCGCGACCTGGCGCGCGCCTTCCCCGGCGTGGTCTTCAATTTCTCGCAGGTCATTGCCGACAACGTGGAAGAGGCCATGTCGGGCGTCAAGGGCGAGAACACGGTCAAGGTGGTGGGACCGGATCTGCTGCTGAACGAGACCAAGGCCGACGAAATCGTCAACGTCATGAAAGACATTCCGGGCGTGGCCGACCTGGGAATCTTCCGCTCGCTTGGCCAACCCGCGATTCGCATCACCCCCTCGCGCACCGCTGCCGGACGCTACGGCCTCAACACCGGCGACGTGGCGGCCGTAATCCAAGCCGCCATCGGTGGCCTGGCCATCACCCAGGTCTACGAGGGCGAGAAGCATTTCGACCTGACCGTGCGATGGGCCGAGCCCTACCGGCGCGATCAGCGCGCCATCCGCGCCATTTTGGTCGCCGCGCCCGATGGTGCCCAGGTGCCCCTGGGACAGCTGGCTGATGTCGTCGAGGAGGACAGCCCGTCAGTCATCTTCCGCGAAGATCTCAAGCGCTATGTGCCGGTGAAGTTCTCGGTGCGCGGCCGCGACCTGGCTTCGACCATCGCCGAAGCACAATCCAAGATCGCTGCACACGTCAAGCTGCCCTACGACACGCACCTGGAATGGGCCGGCGAGATCAACCAGTTGCGCGAGACCACGGCGCGCCTGCTCATCATCGTGCCCGTCACTCTGCTGGTCATCATGTTTCTGGTGTACAGTTCGGTAAAGAACGGGCGCGATACCCTCATCGTTCTGCTGGGCGCGCCCGTGGCAGCCAGCGGCGGTGTCGTGGCCCTCTTTCTCACCGGTACCGATTTCTCAATTTCGGCGGCCATGGGCTTCATCTCGATCCTGGGCGTTTCCATTCAAGACGCCCTACTGGTTGTCACCTATGCGCAGAAGTTGCGCCGACAGGGCGAGTCGGCGGAAAGCGCGGCTCGGCAGGCAGCGGAGCGCTGGTTGCGCCCGGTGCTCATGGCCTCCGCCGTCGCCATGCTGGGCCTGCTTCCTGCGGCCCTCTCGCGCGGCATTGGATCCGAGACCCAGAAACCGCTGGCTATCGTGGTTATCGGCGGAGCCCTGGCACTCGTGATCTTGCCACGCCTGCTGCAGCCTGCGTTGCTATCGCTGGCCTTCCGACAAAAAGCGGTTCAGGCCGCCCCACAGATCTGACCGCCGACGCATGCGTCGGAAGTAGCGGCAACAACGCGACGGCTGGTCGCGTACCACAGGCCTGGCTATCTTCGCGAACTGGACGGCGCGGTCTTGCCTGCGCCGCTATCTCCTGATCTTAGTCGGACCGCTCTTGCAGCAATAGAAAGGCCCGGGCACCCTGCGGGCGCCCGGGCCTTGGTTGGATCAGTCGAGACTACGAAACGGGCTTATCGTCTACGGGTGGTGCGAAGGGCGAGTCCACGCCGGCGATGGCCAGAGCCTCGTACAACTTCCAGCGTGCCTTGGCTTCGCGCTGACCTTGGTCC
>Ga0265330_10000067_pt1 | contig 91033 bp, 89 predicted proteins | sample 41919metaG_FD_202083 | JGI IMG/M metagenome (GOLD analysis project Ga0265330, IMG submission 202083) | Rhizosphere microbial communities from Carex aquatilis grown in University of Washington, Seatle, WA, United States - 4-19-19 metaG | ecosystem: Host-associated > Plants > Roots > Rhizosphere...
CATCATCATAGATGGCAACAACGGCGGGACGATATTGCTGAAGGACTGGCCGGATCTTTTCTTCCGAATCAGCCAGCATGGCGTCAAAGAGTGCCACAGAGAAATGCTGTTTTTCCAGGAAGCTTGCGGCGTACAACGTCCCCAGTGGAGGATACGGCATCATAGCCTTTGCCTGTTTCGGGTCGAAGTGGACAAAATAGGAATGTGTGAGCAGGACATCGGTCATTCTGTTTGCTCGACTCCAAATTGTGTCAATCGCTGCCGATATGTATTTAGAGTACGGGTTTGGTGGTCGTCGTACCAGACCGAGGATATGTGCGGCTTGCATTGAAAAAGGGAGTTGAATTTGTTCTCGTCGAGATGCGTATTTTTCTTTTTCCAATAGTTATGGGCGATATTCATCAGCTGGGTATCGATCGAAGCCAGCGGGAAAACGCTCAGCATAATTTCAGCGGCTTTTTGAAAAAGAGAGGGAGCATTCGAAAGAGTACGAACAGACGAGCTGATGACATTCCAGTTCGGCAAGTAATATTGTATCCAAGAGTTTTCCGACCGAAATTTACGATAGGCGGTTTCGTTCCAAACAACCTGAGCTGTCGCAATTTCAACTGCGGTGAAAATATTCTTTGTGGAAATCAACAATCCGTTTTCAGCTACAAAGAGGTTGAAACAGAAGTACTTGATCGAATTTAAAAAAAATATCCGCCTCACAGCCGTCAAGATCATTTTAGGAATCCATAATCTGTTCGGCGACGTCACGATCATGAAATCGACGTCGCTCGATACGCTTGCAATATTTTTTGATAACGAGCCCGTGATGAAGACGGCTCTGACAAATGGAATTTGTTTGAGGAACAGCGAAACCCATCGGGCTCTTTTCAGCATCTTCGCAGCGCGGCGTTCATTTTCAAGACGGGCCGTTACTATCTCCGGGGTTCGGTCTGAAAAAAAATAGTAATCGTTCTCGAACCGCAAGAGGCGGAATTTGACCAAACATTGGAGGGTTTCTTCCACGTGCTGAAGCGTAACGGAAGGGCGTTGAAGAAATGCGTGCACCTGGTACTTGGAGAGCGGGTACGAAAAAACGTCAAAGTATGCAAAAGTTCGCAAAACATCCTGTTGAAGAAGTGTCAACGTATGCTTCATTCTCTGCCGAACTTTAAGGATTGATGAGCCGAGGCTTGCTTCTGAAGAGTTTATTGAAATTACGATTTACTCATTTATTTCTTTTTTTAAAACTCTGACGTTTCATAGATTGCGGAATCTTTCGCTTTTAACGGCTATCAAGAAAGATGTTCACTTTGTCACAAAGGGATGGGTTCGCCAGACGCACTCCGCTTGCTTGGCATGAGCCGTCGCGGCAGAGTCGAAGGGTTCCAGTGTGCCTGGCATCGTTCAGTTCGTTCGTCTATTCAGAATGCCCCGCTAGGGATTCGTGGAAGTCTGATCACAGCAGGGTTACATAATCCGAATCAGCGTATCGTTCTGACGCTTGTGGAGTCGGATTTTTGGGAATTTGTGGCTTGGATGCCCCATATTCTTTTAACTATAACGAGATTTTTTCAAACATAATTCCATCCTTTTGTGATGACGGCAACAAATCGAGCAAAAGACGGATAGCTCATCAGTTTTTCGAAAACCGGTGATAAGCGTCTGACAAAGGTTTTCTCAGCGACTTGAAATTGTGGGAATTATTCGCTATGTAGCAATCCAACATTAGTGGAGCTCGGCGATTTTAGGTCAAATCATTGCAATTTCGGACTTTTTTGAAAATCATTCATTAGAGTATCACGTAAAGGATTTCAAATGAAACGGCTTCTGAATAACCTGACCATCTTTCTTATTCTTTTTGAATGTTCGTTCGCTGGAAATGAAGCCCGCTTCTTGAGGTACCCGGACATTTACAAAGATAAGATCGTTTTCACGTACGAAGGAGATCTTTGGTTGGCGACAATCAACGGCGGAGTAGCCCGCCGTATTACGAGCGACCCCGGAATCGAATATAGCGCGAAATTCTCTCCCGATGGAAAGTGGATAGCTTTTACCGGGAGTTACGACGGTACGTCCAATGTGTATGTTATTCCGTCGGAAGGGGGAGAGCCGGTTCGCGTAACCTATCAATCCGGCGACCCGCAGGTGGTGTGCTGGACGCCCGACGGTGAGCAGATCGTTTACCGGTCTTATGCGGAGAACTATATCGGGAGAGACCCGAATCTTTATTTTGTCAATAAAAACGGGTCAGCGCCGGAGCGATTTCCTATCGACCGGGGGCGCCTCTGCAGTTTTTCGCCGGACGGGAAGAAAATGCTTTACCAGCGGAGAGGGAACGAAGAAAATTATTGGAAACGGTATAAAGGCGGTCAGTATCCGGATATCTGGATGTATGATTTTACGACCGCCGCGTTTACACGCATGACCGACTATGTCGGGAAGAACTGCTATCCGATGTGGATTGGCGATGCGATGTATTTTGTTTCCGACCGCACCAACGGTAACTCGAATATCTACAAACAAAACTTATCGACGAAAGAAGTCACCGAGATTACGCAGTTCAATGACGTCGATGTGATGATGCCCTCCACCGACGGCCGGACAATAGTGTTTCTGCACGACGGATTCATTCATCTCCTCAATATTGCAAACGGGGAAGTAAAAAAAATTTCAGTTGAATGTGCCTCCGACCGATGGGCGCTGAGGTCGAAGCCGATAAACCCAAAGGACTATGTTCACAGCGTCGGTGTGTCCAACGACGGAAAGAAAATTGTTGTCGAAGCGCGAGGCGATCTTTTTGTTGTTCCATCAGAAAAAGGGGAGACAAAGAACCTTTCGAATTCTCCCGGCGAGCGTGAGAGATATCCGCAATTCTCGCCCGACGGAAAAACCGTGGCGTTCTTCTCAGATAAGAGTGGAGAATACCAGCTCTACACGCAAAGCGCTGCCGGCGGGGCATGGACGCAGTTAACGACAACACTCGACCGCACGGAGTACCATTGCAAATGGTCTCCGGACGGGAAAAGGATTCTTTTCGGCAATAAGGATTTTGCAATTTTCGTTCTCAACGTTGCAACGAAGAAGCTGACAAAGATAGACGAATCACACCAGCTAAAAAACGATGAATTTTATTGGGAAGTCAGCGACTACAATTGGTCGCCTGACAGCAAATGGGTTTGCTACAGTATTGTTCAGTATAACCGAAACAGCCAGATCTATGTTTACAACGTCGATGAAGAAAAAAAATACGCAGTAACCGATGATTTCTTCGATAATCTCTATCCCTGTTTTGATCAAAACGGCGATTATCTTTATTTTGTCTCAAGCCGGAATTTTGATATCCTTATGGATTTTTATGAGGATGACCACACCATTCGCACCCCCCAAACGGTTATGGCTGTCCAATTGAAAAATGGCGAGAAGCCTCCTTTCGTTGAGTCTGATAACAGTGAGGGCAAGAAGAAAGACTCTGGAAACGTGCGAATCGATGTTGACGGTCTTCAGAAACGCACGTACCCGCTTCCCGTTGCTGCCGGAAATTACTTCTATCTTAAAGCGGGAAAAGGGAAGGTAGCATGGTGCGCCATCGATCACTTTACGGAAGACGAGTACGAAGAGATTTTCAAACCGAACGGTGCATCGAAATGGCAGCTTATGATGTACGATATGACAGCGAAGAAGGATGCGCTGCTCACTGACAAAATCAGCGATTTTGACCTGTCTGTCAACGGCGAACAGATGATCATCCAAAAAGAGAACGATGTTTTCGTGACGACATTCGATAAGGCATTTTCTTCGGCAAGTGCAGGGGAGAAAGTGAGCCTTGGCGGAATGGTCTACACGGTGAATTACGTGCAGGAATGGAATCAGATATTCAACGACTGCTGGCGATGGTACCGGGATTTCTTCTACGATCCCAACATGTACGGGCACGACTGGAAAGCCATCGGCGAAAAATACCGGGCGTACATTCCGGATCTCAGTTCGCGCGGACAGCTGAACTGGGTGATGCAGCAAATGGTGGGAGAGCTTTGCGTCTCGCATACGTACATCGGCGGCGGCGATACCGGACCTGCTTCAACAAGCTCACCCGTGCTCTATACAGGCTGGCTTGGCGCAGACCTGGTTGCGGATAAAAAATCCGGCTGTTACAAGTTTGATAAAATCTACGGCCCAACGGAATACAATGCAAGTATCACAGCCCCGCTCTCTCGTTCCGACTTCGATATTCATGAAGGATATTACTTGTTGGCCATCAACGGCAAGGAGATTAAAGTCCCGGACGACTACAACAAATCTCTTCAGGTGAGCAGCGGCGAGAAAGTAAGCATCACGGTAAATTCCAAACCGACCATGCAGGGATCAAAAGTGTATGAGGTTGAGCCGATCCGCAACGATAATAATCTCCGTTACGCACGCTGGCTCGCTGACAACATCAACAAAGTCTCGGCGGAAACGAACGGAAAAGTCGGTTACATGCATATTAACGCCATGGGAGCCGGTGGGATAGGAGAATTCGACAAATTCTGGCGCGCATTCCGCTATAAAGATGCCATTATTATTGATGTGCGGCGGAACAGCGGGGGATGGACCGAATATTTTCTTATTGATAAACTCGAAAGAAAGGGAACCGCACAGAGTGCTTTGCACGGCATGCTTCCGCTGCGCTATCCCGGCAGTACTTCAGCCGGGAATTATGTCGTCGTGTCCAACGAAGACAACGGGTCCGACGGCGAAGCCTTTCTCGAAAGCTTCAAAGCGAGAAAGCTTGGGACGATTGTGGGGGTCACATCGTGGGGCGGGCTTGTGGGAATTCAGAACACACAAACTACGATTGACAACGGAAAAGTGGAACAATCGAACACCGGTTTTTATGGGGAGAGCGGCGAATGGCTTATCGAGAATCACGGCGGCGACCCGGACATCTGGGTCGACAACGACCCGGCAAGCGTGATGTCTGGGAAGGACCTGCAGCTTGAAAAAGCGATCGAAGTAGCATTGCAGAAAGCCGCGGAAAGACCGTTCAAATTTCCGCCGGTGCCGCCGTTTAAGAAGCCGTAACATAGACCGGTCAATTGACGAACCTTGATTTCGATGAGCCTGTGCTGCGATGTCACAATAGGAGAATACAATGAAGACCATTCTTATCGTCGATGACGATCCTGACATGCGAAAATTAGCGACCATTATTCTCACCAGGGAAGGGTATGAGATCATCCAAGCGGAAGATGGTTCCGTTGCGCTCGATCTCGCAAAGGCGAAGATGCCGGACCTTATTATCAGCGATGTGATGATGGAAAATGTTAACGGCTTTATGCTCTACGAACTTTTGCAGGATGACCCGGTTACGGAAAACATCCCGATGATTTTTGTTACCGGAGAGGCGCAAAGAGCCGGAGCGTGGGATTCAAACCCAAACGTGCTGTATCTTGAGAAGCCTATTGTTATGCAGCAACTGATCGACGCGGTAAATAAGGTGATGTGAAAATATATTGCCAGTGAACCTGGGAGAGGGTTCAGATAGAAAGCGGAATCAGCTGTGCTCGACTATTCTCCGCATGGCATTCTCTTTTCTGAAAAATACCGTTACCAATTTTTTTCTTTACCCCCTTCCGCTACGCTGAGCCTTATTATCCAACCGCTCACAACGGATGCCTTGATGAGAAAACTTAAAATCTAGTCATGGGAAAACACAGTACAACAGGTTCGATCCTTATTGTTGACGATGAAGAGGGCTTCCGCGAGATGCTGAGCACGATTCTCGCATCTCAGGGGTACACGGCGATTACGGCGACCAACGGTGTTGAAGCAATAAATGCCGTTCAGAATTCTTTTTTCGATTTAGTGTTGCTTGACGTAAAAATGCCGAACGTCGACGGCATTGAAGTCCTCCATTTTATCAGAGAGAACTACATCGACACGCAAGTGATCATGCTCACGGGTGTAGATGACGTGCGTATTGCAGTAGAGTGCATGAGGCTGGGCGCTTTCCATTATCTCACCAAGCCGTACTCCGCCGATGAGCTGATCGCGCTGATGGCCCGCGCTTTGGAGCGGCGGCAGCTGCTTATCGAGAACAAAGTAATGAAATCAGAGCTGTCGCGGCTGGCGTTGTCGTCAAGCATTATCGGACAAAGCCCGGCGCTTGTTGCAGCGTTGGAGCTGGCGAGCAAAGTGGCGCCGACCGATTCCACTGTGCTTATTGAAGGAGCCAGCGGAACCGGCAAAGAATTATTTGCAAATTTTTTGTTTAAGAACAGCCCTCGTTCGGAAAAGCCGTTTGTTGTGCTTAATTGCGCCTCCATTCCCGACACGCTCATCGAGAGCGAACTGTTCGGCCATGAAAAAGGAGCGTTCACGGACGCGCATGCGATGCGGCAAGGATTGGTCGAATTAGCAAACGGCGGGACGTTGTTTCTGGACGAGATTGGTGAAATCAGCGCCGTATTCCAGCCGAAACTGCTCCGGTTCATTCAAACCGGAGAATTCCGGCGCGTCGGGGGGAACAAAATATTGAAATCCGATGTCCGGATTATTTCGGCGACAAACCGGCGTCTTATCGATGATGCAAAAGAAGGACGCTTCCGCGAAGACCTGCTCTATCGTATCAACGTCATCACCCTTACGATTCCGTCGCTGCGCGACCGGCGCGAAGATATTCCGCTGCTGGCAAACGAAATCGTCGCGCATAAATTAAAAACCCGGATTGCAAAAAAATTGCACCCGGATACCGTTCAAATGTTGGTAGAGTATCAGTGGCCGGGTAACGTGCGTGAGTTGGAGAACATTCTGGAAAGGGCTGCTATTCTTTCGACCGATGAGTATATCCGCCCGAAAGACCTTGCGCTCCCGCGAAATGTTTCAGCCGGAGCAGGATCCGGGAAAATTGGGAATGCCGTTTCGATACGGGAAGTTGAGCACGAGCATATTTCAGGAGTACTTCATCACACCGGATGGGATAAAAACCTTGCAGCCAAAATCCTCGGCATCAGCCTAAAAACATTGTACACGAAGATTCAGCAGTACAATATTTTAAAAAAATAGATTTAATAAAACCCGCCGCATCATGCCTTCATCGCTTTCTATTCCATTGGATCTTAATATTTATAGGCTTCTCTGAAATGGAAGATCGGAAATTTTGAGGATGCCCGGCGCGTGTAATACCCGGTTTGCGTAAAGGGGTAAATGAGGGGAGCATCATTTCCATCGTAGTACGTCACCGCAATCACATTATTCTGCTGGACAAATGTCGACCATATAATGGGAAATGCCTTTGTTACCGTTGAATCGATGTCGTACGTGAAATCGACTCTCTTAAGATCTGACGCTGAAAACTGAATAGACTGCGCCGTGGTAATCCCTGAATCCAATTCAACGTCGAATGTATAAGATTTCACGTTACCAAACTGGACATTGACAGCATACCCGAACGAATAATTGCTGCTGACATCTGAAAAATACATTTTCTGAACGAGCGACGCCGTTTGAATTTTTCCTCCTCCTAGTAACACTTCGCTGATCCCCGACGGTGTGTGCATCAATGCTTCGACGTAACTGCAGGAAGAATTTGTTCCAACCGGAATCAATGCTTGCCCTTTTTCATCAATCGGCGATATGGTGACAGCGTGATTCGCTTGTTCCCTGTCAATTGAGACCACAAGGTTATCCCGTGTATTCAGGCTTTCTTTAACGACGTACGCGGAGCCCGAAAATGCCGTAACGATATCGTACGTTCCAGCAGGAACGACTGCTGTAAGGAATGAATTTGTAGGATTGAAGTAGTATGAACTGTTTTTCCGGTCATGGATGACGACTTGGAACGGCGTTTCGCTGAACGATACCTGGAATACCGATCCCTTAAAGAACATATACGGAATATTGATCGTATCAGTGTTTGAGATTGCGATGATGTTCCCGCCGTATCCTTGGGGAAGGACGGTGTTGTCGGGGAGCAAAGAATTATCAATGCGTACGCCAAGAACAACACTCTTGGTCTCATTTGAAAAAAGAGTTACGGCCGAGGGAAAGAATTGAAGATTGATTCCGCCGTATGGAGAAATATTTTTGAACGTGTAGGTTTTTGACGACGGCGACACGTTAGTGAATGCCACCGAATCTGTTTGCGTCCATTCCTCCGTTGAAGCATTGTCGAAACCAAAGCTGATCGTTGCGGGTGTTGCAAACGATTCCAAACTGCCAATTCTGGATGTATCGATTTTTCCTTTGCCTTGCGAGAAAATCGGCAGACGCAGATCCGCCGTCATTGCAATGGTTGCATCCCTTATTTCAGGAGCGCTCCACTCCGGGTGCAATTGCCGTACATTTGCCGCCACCGCTGTTACATACGGGGCGGCCATCGAGGTCCCGCTCATTGTGATGTAGCCGCCGTTCATCTTTGCCGAAAGGATATCCACTCCCGGTGCGACGACGTCGGGTTTAATGCCATAAATTTTATTTGATGGTCCTTTCGAGCTGAACGCGGCGATTGAATTTTGTGAATCGATCGCTCCAACAGTCAAAGCTTCGCGGGCGGCTCCCGGAGAAGAGATCGTACCATAATCGCCGTCGTTGCCCGCTGCTACTACGACTACGATGCCCGCTTCAACCGCCCGGTCGACTGCTTGTGAGAGAATATCGTCAGGGTCGCCGTCCGAAGTTCCCAAACTGAGATTGATAATATCGACGCTGTCTTGCATCGCTTGCTCTATCGCAGCAATAACCGTCGAGGTGTTTCCGTTGCCCGAGGCGTCGAGTACTTTGTAGGCGAATAATCGAACACCGGGGGCAATGCTTTTCAGCGATGCGGAATTTCCGGCGATGATCCCTGCAACGTGGGTCCCATGTCCGTTGTCGTCGAGAGGATCGGGCTTGTTGTTCACAAAATCATAACCGCCGGCAACTTTGAAACCCGGGCCAAATCCCCCGCCCAACGCTTCATGCAAATAATCAACTCCCGTGTCAATCAGCCCTACCTTTACCCCTTTCCCGGTTGTAACAGATGCATCCGATTGAACCGCGGTGGCGTCAGGTTTGACCGAAGAAGAGACAGGAAACGCCGCTACTGGTTTATCCTCATAAATACGTTTTACTTCCGGCAGGGCGGCAATTTGACCGATCCCGGATCTGGTCGTGCTGAGAGAGATCCCGTTTAAAACCTTTGAGTATTGATGAAGGATTTTTACAGCGGGTGAAGTCGAGAGAATCCTGTTGACAAATATACTTCGCTGCTGGGATGCGGCAGTTGTATTGCTCCCGGATGTTCCCTGTGTATGGAGCACTGCCGGCGTAGTAAGCTCGACGATCACGTTCACTTTTTGGTTTTCATCCACGCTCATTGCTGAGAGGACTTTCCCCCCCTGAATAACCTGACGCAGCAAAGTGTTTGGTGAAAATGTTTGAAGACTGTCTTTTGCGCCGAATTTTTTTACCACCAGGGTTTGCCCGGACGCCGGGAAGCAAAAAACAGCGATGAGAATAACAATTCCGTTGATGATAACCGTTCTATTCATTCTCATTTGACCAACGCCATTCTTTTTGTTTCGACGGTTGTACTTCCGTCGTCGGCAGTCGCAAGCAATCGGCAAAAGTACGTTCCGGATGCTGCCCGTGCGCCGTTGCCCGTGGTTCCGTTCCACTTCACATCGTAGCTCCCTGCTTCTTTGCTGTCATTCACCAGTGTCGTTACTTCTTTTCCAGTCACATCGAACAAAGCTACGGAAACTTTTGCTCTCTTTCCAACATTGAAACGAATCGTAGTCGACGGGTTGAACGGGTTCGGATAATTCTGATCGAGAGAAAAGTCTTTTGCATTACTTACATTTGAATTTTTAACTGCGGACACTGCAGTGCCAACTCCTGCAATTTCAAAAACTGAATCGAATATGCGGCTAACGGGGGAATTGAAAGCAAACATATTGTACTCGTTCAGAACTTTGTTGCTGTCAATTTCAAAAAACTTGCTTTGAGCGACTTTATCCGTTGATTTCGCTGAAATGAGGTCGAAGGTCTGACCGTTGGAGACTGTGAAAACAAAAAGAAGCGCGAGGAGTATTCTCTTCGCCAAGTTCAATTCTTTTTTTGTTGTTTTCACTTTGCCTTCTCCTTGAGTTCTGCATATAAGAGTTGCAAAGTGAAGTCCAACAAAAGCTCAAAGCCGAAAACATCTCTAATTGGCTGCCTGTAAAGGAGTTAGAGGGGCGGTATGCGTCAACTCCGCTTAAGGCCAAAACCGCCATTATGATAAAGAATTCGACGTTTTTGTAAATATTACATTGGCAGCGAAATACTTGCGACAACGAAAGTAAGCCGTTTTTCCGTTGCTTTCGTTAAGGTAAAAGATGGGAGAAGGGCAAGTGAGAAGTAGTGTGCTTCTTGCTCCAGCGAAAATAGGACAAATGTAGAATTTACAAGAGGATGGAGGCGACGTTTTGGAGCCTGCACCCTTTATGAAAGGTATGCAAGCCGCATCAGCGGGGCATAACAACAGCGGAAATCAACATCATTATTGATGGAAACATGCTTGAACGAAAAAAGGAAAAATTCTTCTTGTTCAGCTATTGGCTCTCATCGTCCGGGCAATCTTTTACTCCTTGAATCAAAAGGCTGCGTTCGATGGGAAGTTTGTATATGTAAACCGAGAGACGCTTCTTCTCTTTGTTCCACACAATTCCCCCGCCGGATGAGAGCGCTTCATCTTCCGACCTCGCAGACTTGAGCTGCCTGCCGTTGACGTTGATGCACATCGGACGGGAAAGGCCGTGAAACTCAATATGGTATCTTCGCTGCGTTGGCGCGTTCGCGTACGTTCCCACACCTGCGCTAATGCTCAGCGTCATGATCGACTGAACGAAGACGAATTTTGTTTTTTTGATTTCGCCTTTTGTCCGGTAAAATTCAGTATTTCCATCATCCTCAACGAGAGTGAATTCTCCGTCCTTTCCGACATAAACGTGAACAGAGAGTTGATCCTTCTTAATAAACGCAGTTCCGAGAGCGAAAGGAGCCATCGGAACGATCGAGCCGGCTTTAACAAAAAGCGGAAGCACGCCGATGGGCGCTGCATAATTTATTTCCCGATTCCCGCTCCATAGAGAATCATTCCAAAAATCGTACCAATCGCCATGCGGCAGCCACATCGGAATATTGCCGTCGGCGCTGCAATTCGGCACCACGAGAAACTCGCTCCCCCACATATACTGGAGGTCGTACTTCCATGCGAGTGGATCTGCCTGATGATCGATGACCATCGCTCTCGCGATCGGCATTCCGGTTCTCGATGCTTCGTGCGCGCATGTGTACAAGTACGGCATGAGTGTATACCGCAACTCGCTGTACGTTTTTGCGTCTTCTTGTGCATCGGGCGACCGGTCAAGAGGCCACCGGGATTCTCCCATGCCGTGCGGTTTCCAAAACGGCGAGAAGCTGCCGAAGGCTATCGACCATTTCCGATACATAACGTCATCGGGACCTTTCTTATTTTTCCAGTCGTAAAAGCCGCCGGCGTCATGTCCCCAAAAAGGAAAACCGGAAAGGCCTGCTAACTGCATCCCCCGAATTTGTCCCCGCATCTCTTCGTACGTCGGAGTGATGTCTCCGCTCCATAACGTTGCATAACGCTGCGCACCGGCGGTCATTCCCCGCACCCACACGAACGGCCGCTTTTCCGGCGCGAGCTTTTGATCCCATCCTTCCTGGACCAGCGCTTTTGCAATGAGGAAGAACCAATAATTCTTCATTTCCATCCATGTTCTTCCATTCCCAAGGATCATCGTGTTCGGCGCTTTTCCCAGCTCGTCGAACTCATCGATCCAGAGAGCATCGCCGGGATATCCCAGTTTCGGGCTTAGGGATTTTCTCCAATGAAGATGCCAGAACCATTCGCGGACTTCCTTTCGGGTAAAGTCCGGAGCGCTGTCGCCGAAGTCAATGCTGTCCGATGCAGGAATATTAAAGGAAGGATTCCATCGCTCGCTCTTGCTCGCAATGCACCTGTTGAAATCAATCGTCACCACCAGCCCGTTCGCCTTGACCCATTGCTCATACTCGTGCGGGTCCGGAAACCTGGTCGTGTCCCATTCGAAATACGATTCGCATCGCTTGCCGCCGCCTGCCCTCCACCGGTTGTCATTGATCAGATGATCGATGGGGAAGCCGGCGTTTCGGTGGTCCGTAACTTTCTGTTTCCACCAGCGTTCGTCGGACGGGGCCGATGAGTTTTCGTCATTTGCTTTGTCCGAGAGGGCAAGGCCGAACATCGCAATCGGGGGCAACCGGGGCCTTCCGGTCAATTGAGTGTAGCGGTTGATGATGCTTGCGAAATCGGGGCCGAGGATAAAAAAATAGTCCATCCTCCCGTTCCCCTCGATTGAAAACTCGTAGAGACTGTCTTTTCCAAAAGTGAAGGAATTAGGGAACGTGCTGTTCAGAAAAACCCCGTAACCGTTGCTTGAGAGATAGAAGGGAACAATCAAAGGAGCTTGCTGGCCGTGTTCCGTGCCGTAGTTTCGTTGGAGCGTTTCTCCTTTGAGGTCAAGGTGTTGTGCACTCCCAAAATATCCGTGCCCTAATCCCGTGAAATGTTCGCCTTCATCATAGACGAAGGTCGTGTGTATCGAATCGTCTTCCCAGCGGACTCCCTCGCTCTCCGCAAGCATGTCTTTCTTGTCTCCATTCCGGGAGAACGAAATACGCATGGGGTTCTTGCTAATATGCAGAACGGCGCCGTTTTCAGCGCGGGATCGGAGGATGAAAAAAGTTTCGTATTCGGAGACGCGAAGCTCTCCATCCCAATCATGCGAATCCACCATTTCATACCGATCGTCGGGAAAGAACTCCTCATCTTTGCGGACCGACTGCGTACGTATGATGTAGTCGCCGTACGGAGTCACTCGAAGCTTCTGACCGGTCGACGAAATGAAGACGACGCTTCGGCCCTCTGAATGATGACTTGCGTACCCCGCGAACGTTTCGGGCAGCTCAGCCTCTAATCGTGAAAACGTGCCGAGCAGGCATAGTATCAAGGCAAGGAACGATGCAGGAGCGAATCGGATTTCCATAATTGCACACTTGTGACGTCGTACGAGGGGAAGGGGTTGACTAGGCACCAAGAATGTACAAAAATTTTGCTTTAGTCAAAGCATTATTCTCACATGTGATATGAGAGTCTAAACACCACGTTGCGCGGCTCCTCCCAGCTTGCTCCGCTGAAATATGTTCCTTTGATCAGGTGCTCGTGATCCAAGAGATTCGTTACGTAGAGTGAAGGCTCAAGCGAGGAACCTCCTTGAAGATGAATCGTATGGCCGATGCTAACGTTGAAAATCCATGATGGGGTTGTATGCGCCGTTGTGTTGAAATCGAAGAGACCATTTTTGTAAACGGCATCCGGATTTCCGTTGGCGAGCCCTGAGCCGTAGATTCCTACAAGATTGTAGAACCAATCTTGCGGTTGGTAGTTGAGACCAGCAGTAATCGACAGCCGCTGATCGTGATCGAGGTCCGTTCCACTCCCGTCGGTGTCAAAATTCAAAAATCCGCCGCTGATGAGCCCTGTCCCATACGCATGAGTAAGCGCTCCGTTGAGGAATCCTGAAAGAGCAGTTTCCGGAAGATTGTAGGTAAGTCCGAGTTCTATTCCCTGCGTCTTCACTTCTTGGATATTGACCGGAGTTTTGATGGCGCTGCCGCCGACAGTCTCGTCGTCAACTCCCGGTGCTGCATCTTTGTAGAAGTACGCCATCTTGCTCCGAAGTCCGAAATCGAAACCGTGCGTATAGACGGCTTCGTAAAAATTATCCCTCTCCGGTAGCGTCGGAACAAGGGTGTTGCTCACATTGAGAGCGATGGTTCTCAATCCTTCAATATTTGTCGGCATGAACAGTTTCCCATAGTACAAATATGCGGTGTTATTGTCATCGATAAGGAAGTTCCAGCGAATGCGCGGACTAATTTGGTGCTGGAACGGGATATCGGGAGCGATATGCTGGTCGTAGCGTGCGCCGAGTTCAAACGAGGTCCATTCCATCGGATGGTATTCCACTTCGCCGAACACTCCAAAATCAGACCCTTTGAAATTCGTGAGGGCGGTAGGCCCGGGGTTCTGGGTTGAATCTTTGGACGTAAAATCTTCTTTCCCGCTCGTGCTGGAAAAATTGATGCCGACTTTATACATGAACTCGTGTGCGAGCCGCTTGTCGAACGTTGTCCTCAGCCCGATCGTCGTGAACGTCCTGTCTTCTGAAAGCAGGTATTTGTGCAGAGTGTCCCCCGCGAATTCAAAGTTCGGCGGGTCGATTGACCCCGGAGTGTAAATAAGTTCTCCCTCGCGTGCGAATCCCCCGATAAAAAGATTCGATTCACGATCGATTTCGGAATTCAGCGCTCTGAAGTACGACACGTTTTGGAATGAGTTCGACGTTTGTTGGATGTCTTTGGCAATACCTTCTGCCGAATCGTAAGGAACTTGCGTATCGGTCCTCCCGAGATTGAGGTTCGCCGTCAGGTATTCGTTATCGCTGAGGACGTAATCGAATTTTCCGTAGAGGAAATAATCGAAACCGTGATCGTTAAAAATATCCGACGTCGGAGGATCGATACGGCGGTCGGTTTCCTGGCGTGACCCGGAAAGAAAGAAGCCTAAATTTCCTATATGGTCGCTGATTGAAAGATCTTGTCCGTTAGAGTTGAAAGCACGAAACGGGCCGACTCTGCTGCCGAGAGTGTCGCCGGCCGCCGAGGATATCCCCGGTGAAAATGGCTTGGCTCCGTTAAAAATGAGGTAGCTGCCGGCGTAGGTGGAAGCGTCAAGATGGAATGTTCCCGTCGGGACGCGATTGTTGAGGTCGATGATGGCAGACATTTGTCCACCGTATTCCGCAGGAAATCCGCCGGTGATAAATGTGATGCGGTCGATGACTTTTGGGTCGACGACTTCATTCAACCCTCCAAAGACCCCGAGAGGAACAGGAATGCCGTCGACATAGTACGTAAACTCGCCGTGCTGTCCGCGAATGTGTACTTCTCCGGTCGGAGCTCTCGCCGCTCCCATCAGATTTTCTTGGATAACATTCGTCATCCGGGCTGTAGGGGGCGCGTGGAATGTCTCCGATTCAAATACTTGGTTGGCAGTCACCGGGTTTATATTTGAAGAGGTCGGATCTCGTTGTCCCACGACGACCACTTCCTTCTCCGTCGTGCCGAGTGAATGGAGAATGATCTTGTAGGTCGAATGTTCTTTGTCGATCATAATGGAATCGACGAATGTGTCGTAACCGACGAACCAGGCAGTAATTCGGTAATATCCTGCCTTGATGTCGCGGAACCGCGCCTGGCCTGCGGGATTGGTTACGGTATTTGCAATGTATTTTCCATCCTTTGAAAGCGCGACGCGTGCAAGCTCGATGGGGACATTGCCGTCGGCGTCGTTGACCGAGACACGGAATTGCAGACGGTCCTCGTCCGCGGCCGGCGCATCGGCGTTATTGTTCGGCAATTCTGTGACTCGGATTTCTTTCGCGAGTGCACTTTTTCCCTCGGGAAGAGTGCTTCCGACAGACTGGGAGACCCTGGAGCCCATCCCGTTATCCGCCCCAGGCGTGTTCTGTCCAAAAAGCCAGCTGGAGCAGATTAAGATTGTCAATAGAATGAGAATAGAACGCATAATTCTTTTTCCCTCAAAAAATAATAGAGTATGAGAAAAACGGAATAGCTGATCCGCATCTCTTGAACCAGACGTAATGTTTAGGAGAATTAAGCGAGGAGAGAGGGGGGACCGCGCCGGGAAAAAGAACTTAAGAGGGCGAATGAATATGAAGTCGAAAAAGCGAAGACTTGTATAGCTGGAGTGGTGTTAAGAAATTCCAGCGGGAATGGAGCTGGAGTGAGAATAGCCCTGCCTTCAACAGAGGAACAAAGAGCGCACGAATCCTGATGCGAGATGGGGATATGCCTGCAATTGTCCGCATCGGCGTGTGTCGCGAGTTGTGCGTTACCGGATCCGGTAATAAAGTCCAGGTCGGCATGCGGCGCAACAAGCAATAAACCCGTTGCATATACAAAGAGCAACAGGAATGGAATAAGTCGTCGTTGGGTGATTGGCATTGCTTTAAATGTAACGAACCGGGGTCAATTAATCAAATCGACTGTAATGTCTCAGTTTCATCGCCGAGAAAGTCTTTCAAACTAAGAAACTGCCTTTAGTTTCCCCTTTGTCATGGATGTCTAAAAGAGCGAGTGAACGGACAGCATGCCTTTCGGAGATTCCAGAATTACTGACATTTTCTTGCAAACAGAAGATAGCATTCATCCGCGCCAAATTCTTCAACCTTGAATCCGTTCTCCGATAGTGATTCTCCTAATTCCTTCATGTCCGGAAGGTAGTCGTGCGCGATTGCTCCGCCGGCCTTCGAATGAATTTCATTGATGAGTGCTGCAGGTAGAAAATGAACTACCGACAAGGAGCCAGCACTTTTCAGGATTCGGTGCGATTGACGGAATACTTTTACCCGGTCGTCGAAGTGCGGAATGACCGACAAGAAGACGATATGGCCGAACGACGCATCTTTGAATGGAAATGCATGTGCATCGGCAGCGACAAGACCAGCAAGATCCGGCGAGCCATGTTCTTGCGCGCGCGCGAGCATGCGCAACGAGAAATCGAGCCCGATAAATTTCCTTTCCTGAAAAAAAGGGAAAAGAATACCCGTTCCACACCCCACATCAAGGATGAGGTCCGAGAATTCCGTCTGCTCCCGGATACGTTGAGAGAGATTCTGCAGAATCAGTTGCTCTCTTTGGCCCAGCACCGGCGACCAATGCTCTGCGGTTGAATCGAAGAATTCCATCTTCGCTGATCGCAGTGAACTTTTAGCGATCATAGATTTTCATCAGCACAACAGAAGTTGCGAGCAAAAAGATGACGCCCGGGTACGATGCAATGACAGCGCCGGATGAAACAAGCGAGGGAAAGGCGGACCCAGCGAGGAACGAAACAACGCGTTCCGCCGTTATTGCGCCGACAATTGCCCAAAGATAATTCATTTTTCCCCGCATGCGGAAAAACCATCCACAAAGTCCGAGGAACGAGAGCTGGAACGCAATAACAATTGCCGTTCCTTGCGGGGGTATTCCCGTCAGAGTGTGCGAGATAAAAGGCGTCGTAATCGCGACAAGAAGGATGAACGGAAGGTCCATCGTGATCGCGACCAGCACCACAGGAAGAAACATCGGAAGAAAAACAGGGCCAAGCCCCGCAAGATGGAACACATGAGGGAGTGCAACGCCAAGAGCGATCGCGAGAGGCGAGAAGATGCCTTGAACGGCAGTCTTGTTCGCCGGTAAAAAAGTTAAGGATTGAGTTTTCATGATTTAATCTCCATTGTGAGGATTGATAGTTTTGAAGGCTTCACAACCGACTAATAATTGACTGCAACTTTTCCCATGATTGTTCTTCCAGGCATCAGATAATCATACGTTGTTTGATAGCTCTGGTTCAAAGCGTTCTCTATCCATAACGTTACTGAAACCATCGACGACGGTCGAATTGTGCCTGAAAGCTTGACCAGAGTGTAGGATGGCAACTGGAGCTGGCTGTAATCATCTCCGTAGAGCTTGGCAACATAATGGACGTTGATCGAACCGCTCACTATCCCTTGCGAATAATCGAGTCCTCCGGTGAGGTTATGTCTCGGGTTTGCTTTTGTGTCGGTGACGGTGGAGAGATAGCCGTATCCGGAATGAATGCTCACAGATTCCAACAACCTGTAATTGAGCGAACATTCCACCCCGCGATGAACAAAACTTCCGGAGTTCGACAACGTCAGGTTCGGATATATTCCTCCGGTTTCAATACGATTTGAGCCGTCCGCAATGTAGGCCGTAAGCTCGGTGTTTAAGCGTTCATCAAAAGTATGCAGAACTCCAACTTCATAGTTCCACAGCTGTTCTGGTTTCAGCGAAGGAGTCGGAGCGGGAAAGAGGTAGAGTTCCCGGATAGTCGGACTGCGGAAGCCTTTTGCGACCGATCCTTTGATCGTTGTGGTGCTGTTCGCCTGGTAGGCCAAGCCGGCCTGCGGAATGAACTCGTCGCCAAACACGCTGCTGTGTTCGAGCCTTCCTCCCGCATTCAATACAAGCCAATTTGAAATGAACTGTTGATCGAGGACGTAGAGCGCTTTTTCCGCTTCGAGATGAGACCCGAAGTCGGCGGGCGGGCTCTTCGCTTCGCCCCCATATTGTTTAACATCGATCCCTCCGGTAATAACATTCTGCGGAGCAAGGGTGAAACTATGATAGAGGAGAACCGAAAAATTGTTGTCGGTAGATGTAAACCCGTCGAAGATTTTATGATTTCCCCAATTGTACAGGAAACGGAGTGAGCCATCACCAGCACGGTCTTTTGAATCGAGCGAGAAGCCAGCCTCGCCGCGAAGGACGTCGTACCAATTATTGGCGAGAGGAGCCGAAAGAGGGCCCGGATCATAGGCGGTGAAATTTGTCACGGAAGCATCGGCGTTCAGCGAAAAATTCTCCCCGAGTGCCAAAGTGCCGTTAGCGGCGGCATTGTTCCTATTGAAACCGGCGTTCGCGCGGTAATCGTTTGTTTGGTCGTGTCCGGCGGAAAAACGCACTTGATCACCCGCGGAGGATTCTCCGAGAGAGAGATTGTACGCCTGCGTTCCATAAGAACCGTACGAAGCATCCCCTGATGCAGAGAGTCCGATCTCTGTGGACTTTCTGGAGATGATATTGATGACGCCGCCCATCGCGTTCGTTCCGTAGAGAACGGAGGCAGGTCCGCGGATCACTTCAACTTTTTCAGCGTCGGAGGTCCGGTACGCGTCGGGGAGAGGATGACCCATGAGTCCCATGAACTGCGGACGGCCATCGAGAAGGACGAGCACTTCTGTGTTCGGATCGCCTCCCACGCCGCGGATTGAGATCTCGCCGGAAGCAGTCGAAATTCCATATCCGAGAATCCCCCGTTCCTGGAGGTAAAAACCCGGAACGCGTTCGGAGAGAATAGAGAATACTGAAGCGTCATTCGACCCGCGCAGTTCCTGCGAAGTAATCACCGAAACAGTCGGTACAACATCCTTTTCCGCTATGTCGAGTTTGGTGGCAGTGACGACAGTTGGAGGCAGATAATAGGTCTTCGCGCTGTCGGTTCCAGTTCCTCCGAGTGCCGCAAAGAAAGGAACCGTTAATATGATAAAGAGTAATTTCATTATGATGTGAAGTCTTTCGTTAAGTGAGAGAGGATGTGAGAATGAGCTTGCCGTGTTTTACCCCTTTGAAGCTGAGAATTTTGTGGGCGATTTCTTGTAGTTCCAGTGCCTTTCCCTTCATGATGACCGATTCGAGGCACGTATCGTGATTGATATGGATGTGCGTGCTCGACACGATTTGTTTGAAGTGATGATGCTGGAAATCGGACAGCATTCCTTCAAGCTCGCGCTGATGGTGATCGTAGACGTATGAGATAATTCCAAACGTTGGGGTATTGGGCTGGTGAACCGACTCATCGACGAGTTTCTCCCGTACGAGGTCGCGGATGGCTTCCGAGCGGTTGGTATACCCGCGACGGGCGATGAGAAGGTCGAACTTTTCGAGAAGGTCATCCTCCATCGAAACGCCGAAGCGATTGAGATTTTTCATTCGTAGCACCTTTTTTATTAATGTAGCACGTTTTTAGATTGAATGCAATACCTGACTCGACGACTCCGTTGAATTAGTGTAGAAGCTATCTCAAAAACTCCGAAAAATGTCATTCTGATCCCGCTGCAAAGCAGCGGGAGAAGAATCCATGACAATCATGCACTGTGAATCTACGAGGCTTCAGTGTCGTAGATGCTTCTCCCGCCAAAATGCGGCGGGATCAGCATGACATTTACAAATGCATTCTACATCGAAACCATTTTTGTGAAACCTTCCAATATTAAAGATCTTTATTCTTAGGAAGGGGTCTTACGAAGGTCTTTACCGCGGGTTGATGAGGTTGGGGATCAGGTGTTCCTTCGCAACTAAGTCTTCATACGTTTCGCGCTCCCGCACAACGTAGTAATTAGTTCCGTCAACGATCACTTCCGGAGCGCGGCGCCGCTGATTGTAGTTGGAACTCATCACAAACGAATATGCGCCGGCGGACATAACGGCGAGTAGATCGTTTTGCTCGCTCCTCTGGATTTCGCGTCCTTGCGCAAAAAAATCTCCGGACTCGCAGACAGGCCCGACAACGTCGGCAATGATCGTTCCGTCGCTTTTTTGCGCGACCGGTTTGATTTCGTGAAACGCTTTGTAGAGGCTTGGACGGAGAAGGTCGTTCATCGCGGCATCCACGACGATGAAATTCTTATTCCTGTTTTGTTTAGTGTAAAGAACTTTCGTCGCAAGAATGCCAGCATTGGCCGTGAGGAATCGGCCCGGTTCAAAAAGAATTTTGCAGCCGACGCCGGCGAGGATCGGAAGAAGTTCTTTTGCAAGCTCGTGAGGCGATGTGCTGGTGCTGCGGTCGTATGAAATTCCGAGGCCGCCGCCCACATCAAAATGGCTGAGTCCGATGCCGCGCTGTTTCAACGTCAGGGCAAGTGCTGCCAATTTTTTGCACGCTTCGATGAATGGTCCGACAGTCGTTATCTGCGAGCCGATATGCATATCAATGCCAACGACGCGAAGGTTTGGGAGCGATGCCGCGAGATCGAACGCATGAATTGCCTCGGACGAGTCAATGCCGAACTTATTTTCGGACAACCCGGTGGAAATGTACGGATGCGTTTTTGGGTCGACATCGGGATTGATGCGGATGCCAACGGGAGCTTTGATGTTCAATTCGCCTGCAATTGCGTCGATGAGATGCAGTTCCTGCAGCGATTCCGCTTTGAGCATGATGATGGGGTGCCGCAGTACGGTGCGGATTTCTTCCTCCGTTTTTCCCACGCCGGTAAAAACAATCCTGTGCGGATCAACGCCGGCCTTCAATGCCCGATAAAACTCTCCGCCGGAATTGCAATCAATACCGCTCCCTGCATCATAGAATATCCGGCAGACGTTTAAATTGGAATTCGCTTTCAGCGAATAACATACCAGATGATCGATTCCCGAAAACGCCGTGTCGAATTCGCGGAAGGCTTCTACGAAAGATGCCCTGCTGTAGATGAACGCAGGCGTCCCGGCATCGCGAACGATATCGGCGACCCTCACATCCTCACAAAACATTTCTTTATTTTTGTACGTAAAATGATCGGCCATGCTTTGATTTTTGTTGACAGAGATGCTCTAGGCTAGAATATTATCATTTTGCTCCCAACGCCCCGTTGGGAACAAGGTGTTGTGAAGCTCTGCTTCATAACAATGCAAAGCAAGAACGTGCCGCGGACGGCGTTCCCAAACGGCCTGTCCCGCGGTAGCGGGAGAGTTTGGGAACGAGGTCGAATGACTGTACGGGAATTATGATACAGTTTCTACTCCTGCTTTCCCGCGATCCAGGCCTCGGCAATTTGAACGGCGTTTGTTGCGGCGCCTTTGCGAATGTTGTCGGAAACGATCCACATGTTTAGACCGTTTTTCACCGTTTCATCGCGGCGCAACCGTCCAACAAACACTTCGTCTTTATCGTATGCCCATATCGGCATCGGGTACTGTTTGTCCTTTGGGTCATCCTGCACGACGACGCCCTGCGCTTTGCGCAGAATCTCCCGCACATCCACAAGGTCAAACGGCTTTTCAAATTCAACGTTCACCGATTCGCTGTGCCCTCCGATAACGGGAACCCGCACGCATGTGGCGGTGACTTTGATCGAGTTGTCTCCCATGATTTTCTGCGTTTCTTTCATCATCTTGACTTCTTCCTTGGTGTATCCGTCGTCAAGAAACTCGTCGATGTGCGGAAGACAGTTAAACGAAATTTGGTGGGGGAATTTTTTCGCGATGATTTCTTCCTTGTTCAATTCTTTCATCAACTGGTCGTACCCTTTTTTACCGGCCCCGGTAACGGATTGGTAGGTGGAAACGACAATTCGTTTGATTTTGAACCGGTCGTGCAGCGGCTTCAGGGCAACGACCATCTGAATTGTTGAACAGTTCGGGTTGGCGATAATTCCTACATGGTCAAAAATTTTCTCGCCGTTGACTTCCGGCACAACGAGCGGAATGTCCGGCTCCATGCGGAATGCGCTGCTGTTGTCGATGACAAGCGTTCCGTGCAATGCCGCCGTCGGTGCGAACTCGCGGCTGACCGAAGCGCCGGCGGAAAAAAGCGCCAGCTCAATGTTGTTCTGAGATAGGATTTCGTGCGTCAGCTCTTCGACGATGACATCGGCTCCCTTGAATTTAATTTTTTGTCCGGCGGAACGGCTCGACGCTAGCGGTATCAATTTCCCCACCGGGAAATCCCGCTCCTCCAATACCTGAATCATTTTCCTTCCGACCATGCCGGTAGCGCCGGCAACGACAACGTTATACAACCTCATATTTTCTTATCCTCTCGTGTGCTATTCAAAAATTTCCGTCAAGTGTTTGACATCTGAAAAAAAATCTTTGTGAAGCCTCCGGACAACTTCATCGACATGATCTTCGTCAATAACGAAACTGATGTTGATCTCCGAAGCGCCCTGTGAGATCATGTTCACGTTAAAATCAGTAATTGAACCGAGCACCTTTGCCGCGACGCCGGGGCTGTTCTTCAGATGCTCGCCGACGACGCAGACGATCGCTTTTCTGTCGCTCACGCTCACCGTTGAAAATGTCTTCAGTTCCTGCAGGATGGCTCCGAGGTTCTCGACGTTGTCGATCGTGGCCGAAATGCTGACTTCCGACGTCGCCACCGTGTGAACGACCGTTTCATATTTATGGAAGACGTCGAAGACATGTTCCAGAAAACCGTGCGCAAGAAACATTCTTGTCGACACGATGCTGATGAGCGTAATCCCTTCTTTATAGGCGATCGATTTTACGATGCACTCCTTGTTGACTTTAGGTTTCGCGATGATCAACGTGCCCGTTGACTCGGGCCGCCGCGAGTTCAGGACGTGGACGGGAATGTCTTTCTTCACCGCCGGCAGAATTGTCTCCGGATGGAGAACGCGGGCGCCGAAATATGCAAGTTCCGCCGCTTCGTTGAACGACATGACTTTGATTTTCTTTGCATTATCCACGATGCTCGGGTCTGATGTCAAAATGCCGTCCACATCGGTCCAAATCTGAATATCCTCGGCGTCGAGAAGCGAGCCGACAATTGCGGCGGTGTAATCGGACCCGCCCCGCCCGATTGTCGTCGTAATGCCGGATTGGGTTGAGCCGATAAACCCTTGCGTGATAACGATGTAATTGTTCTCGATTTTTGGCTGAACGATTTCCCGCAGCTTTCGCCCGACAACATCGAAAAGGGGCAGTGCTTTTGTGAACTGGTCGTCCGTGACCATGAACGAGCGCGCGTCGACGAGGAACGATCGAAGTTTGCACGCTTCAAAATAATGATGGATGATGAAGGACGACATTCGTTCGCCGTACGAGGCGAATGTGTCGAGCGACCGCGGGGTCAGCTCGCCGAGAATTACCACGCCGTTGACGAGCGACGCCAGCTCTTCTGCAAACACGGCGATGTGTTTGAAGAGAAATTTCGCGGTATCGCCGTCGAACAATTCTCTCGCGACGTTCTTATGCCGGCCTTCAATCGCCGCGACGTTTTGTAATGCGTCGTCCTTTTTTCCCTGGGAAGCGAGCGCCGCCGTTTTTAATAGTTGGTTGGTTACTCCCGCGCATGCGGAGACAACGACGACCGGCCGGCGTGGAATTTCCTTGCGGACGATTTCAGTAACATTTTTGATTGCTGCAGCATCCTCAACTGAGGTGCCGCCGAATTTCATGACGACCATGGGATACCATTGTTCTCAAAAAAAAACAAGAAAACCCGTCGACGTGCCCTCGCTGCTCGGACAATCGTGCCGGCGGGTTCTCTTTATATATGAAGCAAAAAAAACAAAAAAAAGTCAAGTAGATTGCCGGTAGTGTCTCAGTTTCACGCAGACACTATTGCTTCAAGCACTATCTCGTTCCCGATCTCCGATTGGGAACGAGATAAAGAGGGTGTCGTGGACGGCGTTCCCCGAAAGAGTTTGGGAGTGAGATGAAATTGGCTCTCGCTAAAGTGCAAAAGGCGCTAAGATTCCGTTTCAAATCAATCTGTGAATCAACGCCTGGCGAAGCAATCTTCCCAAAAAATCCCTTTGGGACCTTCGGGATTTGCGCGAGTTGCAATTTTCTAACTTCTCGGATGGTATTTCCTGTGTTCGGCTTTTACGAACTCCCGGTCGATGTGGGTATAAATTTGTGTTGTCGAAATGTCCGCATGGCCGAGCATTTCTTGAACAGCGCGAAGGTCGGCGCCTCCTTCGAGTAGGTGTGTAGCAAACGAATGGCGGAATGTATGCGGGTGCACTTCCTTTGAAATGCGTGCGAGGCGTGTATATTCTTTAACGATGTTCCACACCGCCGCACGCGACATCGACCTGCCGCGCCAGTTGAGAAAGACGGCGTTGTTTGAGTTGTGCGTGCCGGCGAGTTTTCCTCTGACTTCCGACTGATATCTTTGAATCCACAGTAACGCGGGTTTGCCGATCGGTACGAGCCGCTCCTTTGATCCCTTGCCGAATACCCGGACCATCTCATCGTCAAAAGAAACGTTCGATTGTTTCAAATCGGTCAATTCTGAGACCCGCATTCCGGTTGCATACAACGTTTCCAAAATTGCACGGTCCCGGATCCAGAGGTTTTTTTCGCCGCTTTTCTTCTGACCGGTGGCGTCAATAATTTGATTGATCTCCCCGACGCTCAATACGTCCGGAAGAAATTTTCCTCTTTTCGGAAGTTCAATGTTAGTCGTCGGGTTGGCCGTTGTAATTTTTTCTCCAAGGAGGAACTTATGGAAGCTCTTAACAGCAGAAAGGTTCCTTGCGACGCTTCGTGCGGAGAGGCCGAGCCGGTGCAATTCATGGATGAACGCCGAGACATGGTCCCCGTTTGCGCCGTTTGCTGATGTGACGCCGCGGGCTTCCAGGAACGCCGCGTAGCGGGCAATATCGTGTTGATAGGCTTCGATGGAATTGGTGGCGAGGCTTTTTTCAAGCTGGAGGAACCGGAAGAACTTTTCTATGTCGGACTTCATGCGGTCTGCGAATTCGAGGACGCACCGGGCGTTCGGGACCGCCCTTTCGGGCGTTTTCCCGCTGAATCTCCGCCGCTCTCTTTTTTGAGGGGAACAGGTTTGTCTTCCACGAGCCCGGTTTCCGGTGCCGCCGGCTCCTGGTCCGGATACTGCATCCGGGAATGATAGATGCCGGTAAGAATTTTGACAAAACTCACTTTGATGCGTGTAAGGTCGCGAAGCGTCAGGTCGCATTCATCGAGCTGTCCATCCATGAATCGGGCTTTGATCAGCTCGTCAATCCGTTCTTCGATCTTCTGCACCGTCGGGTCATCGATAGACCGTGTCGATGCTTCCGCCGAATCGGCAAGCATCACGATACCGGTCTCTCTCGTTTGCGGTTTCGGGCCCGGGTAATGAAACTCTTCCTCATCAACTGCCTCAAAACCGTTTTTCTTCCGCAGCGCCTGTTCGTAGAAGAAACCAATTTTTGTCGTGCCATGATGCATCGGGATGAAATCGGTAACCGCGTCGGGCAAACCGAATTCCTGACCGAGTGTGATCCCGTCTTTTACGTGTGCGGCGATCACCCGGGCGCTGAACTTAGGGTTGAATTTCTCGTGCCTGTTCGGAGTGCCAAGCTGGTTCTCGACAAACATCGAAGGTTTTGTGATTTTACCGATGTCATGGTAGTAGGCCCCGACGCGCGCCAGGGTGGCGTTCGCCCCGATCGCTTCCGCAGCGGATTCAGCAAGCGAGCCCATATTAACGCTGTGGTTGAACGTCCCAGGAGCTTTTTGCGACAGTTCTTTCAACAGCGGCTGATTGAAGTCCGACAACTCGAGCAGCGTCAAGTCTGTCGTGATATGGAAAAAGCGTTCGAAGAAAATCAGCAGCCCGTATGTCAACACCGGCGAGAAGACTGCGTTTGCCGCCGCCATCGTCAATTGATTGAGCACGGACGTGAACGAGTCGTATCGCTCCAACGACATTGCGATGATCGAAACAAAGTAACCGAGGAAAATAAAAATGATGGAGCGGAAAATTTGCGTCCGGTGTTTGATATCCCGCACCGTATACACCGCCAGCGACCCGGCAATGACGGAGAAAAATGCAATGGAATAATCATTGCCGCGGATCCCTGCGACGATAAACGCCATCGTCACCGTACAATAGAACGCAACTCTTGAATCGAAAATGATCGACAATAACATCGATGCTGCAGGTACGACGATCAGCAATTCAACGGGCACTTCCGCGTTCATGTGGAGAGTGATGTACGCCAGCAGCGCCTCCAGCAGCACGATGAGCGTTATGAGCAAAATTTTTGAGTTGTCGTGGAAAATTCGTTTGCGGAAGAGGTACAAATAGATGCCGAATAGAAACGATATGGCAAAGATTTGAAGTAATTTTCCGAGGAATGTTGTTGCCCTGTTAATATCCGCCCCGCGTTCCGCTTTCGCTTTGCGGAGCGAGTCGAGCTTCAGCTTCACATCGTCCGTAATGCGATCGTGCGTTGCAACGATGCGCTCATTTTCCTGAACGATTCCGACGGTGCGCGGAACTTCATCCATTGCGATTGCAATCTCTTTGTCGGTCTGCTCCTTCTGAAAAATAATGTTCGGGGAGAGAAACGACAGGGCAATTTTTGTGGCGATCGCGACCGTATCATTTTCCCGTTTGTACCCGGAAATGAACGTTTGCTCGACCGCTTGTCCAAGGTCGCCGGCGTCGAGAAACTTGCTGATGGGAGTTATTTGCTCGTCCGTCCTCCGGCGAAAAGCAACGCTGATGCCGGTGCCGACCGATTCTTTACGGACGTTGAGAATTCCCTGAAGGTAGAGTTCGTTGACAACCAAGAGCACATCGCGGTGCAACCGTCGTAACGAAAATTGATACCGGGGATTGCCCGGAAACGCATCGGCAAAATGGAGCCGCTGGAGAGTTTCCCATTCGTTACCGGTGATTTTGACCGGAATTCGGCCGAGACGATTGCTTAATGCGGCGGAGTCGAGAGCAAGCTCCCGTTCGGTCGCATGTTTATTTCGGCGCGCCAGCTCATGCCGCCGGAGGTATGCGGAGCGGGCGTCGAGCATGGATTGAAGATCGGTAAAAAATTTCTGCAGTGAATCAATACTCGTGCGGGGAACAGCGACGTTTTCTTCGAAGACCTTGTAGACATTTTGCGCTGCGCGGGCCTTTTCGCGCTGGTACTCCCGGTCCTCTTTATAGATAGGAAACAAAAATGGGGCGATAAGGTCTTTATCGGTCCAAATCGTTCCGACGTGATAGTCGGATTCGAAGGATTCTCCGCTTGGAAACATCAATGCGGTGACGAAAACAAAAAGGAAGAAAATTCCTCCCTTCATCGTTATACTGTCCCGTTGACTGAGCTTCCGTATGTAATCGGCAATCGTTCTCATGAATACGCGGTCGGTGTTCCGTGAATATGGCAAGAAAATGGAGGAGATGCAACACTACCATCTCGTGCGACTTTTTTATTGAATCAATTATGATATCTCTTTACATTAAGGATACTGCAGGTCATCAAACAAGAACATTTCGGAATGATGGAATAGAATTTTTGCAAATGATGGATGTCAACGAACACTGGGATTCCGATTGCAAAAATTCCATAGGGGCTGCGCCACAGGATTCCGATACAACAAGCAACTTTCAGTTTCCCTCTGCGTAATATTTGTCTACACAACTGAATAGGAGAGAGTTGCACCTCATGTTTTTTCAGCGTATTTCCATCCTTCTACTCTCGCTGTTGTTTCAGTACACAGCGTTTGCTCAATCGCAGTACACGGTTTCCGGCATCGTGGTCGACGCTTCCACCGGCAAGCCGCTCCCGGCTGCGACCATTCGCGAACAAGGACCATCCAACAGGGGGACGATCTCCAATGAACGCGGCGAATTCCAGCTTTCAGTTCCGACGGGAGTGTCGACCCTCATTATAAGTTATCTGGGCTATCGTTCAGATACTCTGAATGCGTCGTCATCGAACAATCGCGAACTCCGTGCCGCTCTGCAGCCGGAGGCAATCAAGATGGCTGAGATTGTCGTCACCGATGAAGACCCCGCAATCGAAATTATCCGCCGCGCGATTGAAAGCAAGCCGAAGTGGATGGGTGCTTTGAGAACGTTTCAGTGCGAAGCGTATAGCCGTATCACGATTGACTTTGACACGACGATCGGTGCAATTTCCGAGTCGTATCTTACATTGTACTGGCGTACAAACGATTCGCTGCGGGAGGTTATTCGCCAAAAGCGCCAAACGAAAAACCTCGCGATGGGCGAAATCGTCAACCGGATAGGCGAGGTGACAAATTTCAATGACGATACCGTCGTTACGGGAGGTTTCAAATTCATAGGCCCGACTTCCCCCGATGCATTTTCCTACTACGATTATAAGCTTATCAGGACGCGTTCGATGGACGGCATGGATGTCTATGACATCGATGTTATTCCCCGGTCACGGATAAGGCCCCTTTTCCGCGGTAAGATCTCGATCGCTGAACGAAGTTACGCAGTCATCAACGTTGACTTCGAGCCGAACGAGGCGGTTGCAGTTCCGTTTCTTAAGAACGTTTCGATTCACTACCTGCAGCAATTCCGGCTCTACGAAAACCGGTTCTGGATGCCGGTCGACTACAGAGTGAAGGGAAAGGCAGACGTGAACATAATGGGGTTCTCGCTTCTTAAATTTTCTTTCGTGCGGTATGTCGTCATGTCCGATTACAAAATCAACCCGGACTTTGCCGACAGCATCGCGGTGCTGCCGCGGCTGACGGCGGCACCCGGGGCGAACACCTTCGATTCGACGTATTGGGCGAATCATCCTCTCCTTCCGCTTAACGTTAAGGAAGAGGCGGCATACAAAACATTGGACAGTACTGCCACGCTGGAGAACCAGATCGGAGGACGGACAAAGTCGTTAAACTCCATCACCTCAGTTTTTACGGGTCTATCATATGTTGACCTGCGGTTTAACCGTGTGGAGGGACCATTCGTCGGCGGAAAATTCGACCTCGATTCGGTGACCAATTCGCTCGCACTTCGCGGAGGATTGGGTTACAGCTTCGATGACAAACGATGGAAGTACTCCGGGGGAGCGACGTACTATGTTGCATCCCAGCGCATGATCGGGATCGGGGGGGACATTTATCGCAAGCTTGACTACCGCCCCGACGAAGGGTTCTACGGTGATTTAGAAATTCTTCTCGGATCGCTTTTCTCGAAAGATGACTACCGCGATTATTTTCTCTCGCGGGGGTGGCACGGATTTCTCGAAGGGAATTTTCTTCGCCGGAGGGAAATTCCCGGTCTGCGCGCGCAATTGGGTTACACCGACGAGTACGAAACCTCTCTCAGAAAAATAACGGAATACAGCTTTCTGGACCGCGACAGAACGTACCGGGCCAATCCGCCGATTGTCGACGGCACACTTCATGCGCTGACGATCAACGCGGAGTACGGCGACGAAGCATTATATTTTTTCAGCAACCCTTATCTTACCGCTCATACTTCGATCGAGTATTCTTCGAAGAGCTTTCTGAACAGCGACTTTGGGTTCACGAGGATCGCCGGCGGGTTGAGGGCGAAATTCCCGACATACGACATGAGCCTCTTCTTCAATCCGACGATGTCGATCAGTTGCTACGCAGGCATTCTCACCGGCGATCATCTGCCGCAGCGGCTTTTCAATCTGGAATCGAGTTACCTGGGTACGGCCTGGTTCGGAGGATTGCGGGCAGCAGGAGTAAAGGAATTTTCCGGGGATCGTTTTGTGCTGTTTTCCGTCGAGCACAACTTCCGCCGGCTTCCGTTTCTTGCCAGCGGAATTCCGTTTCTTTACAACAGCAATCTGGAGTTGATCGTATTCGGGACCGTCGCGCAGTCGTGGCTCACGCCGTCGCCTCTTGCCGGGCCGCCAATATTTAAGACGACGAATGGCTGGTACTACGAGGGAGGGATCAGCATAAACCGCATACTGGACTTTCTCAGATTTGACCTGACCTGGCGCGGATCAGAGCCCCAGAGCCTTGCGCTAACGCTCGGCATTGGGGATATATTTTAATGACGCTGCCCCTGCCCCTCCCCTAAAGGGGAGGGTTGGGTGGGGTCTTAAAGGAGACCACGATGTTCATCGGACATATTGCTGTTGCGCTGGGAGCAAAAAAGGCCGCGCCGAAAGTTTCGCTCGGCACACTCATCATGGCAGCCCAATTTGTCGACCTGCTCTGGCCGATCTTTTTGCTGCTCGGCGTTGAGCACGTGCGAATCAATCCGGGGGACACGGCATTTACGCCCCTCGACTTCTACGACTATCCCGTCTCGCACAGCCTTGTGACTGGCATCGGATGGGCGATCGCTTTCGGGCTTGTGTACTATGTTGTCCGACGTTCGGCCAGGAATGCATGGATTCTTGGGGCATGCGTTCTCAGCCACTGGGTGCTCGATTTCATTTCGCACCGGCCGGATTTGCCGCTTGTGCCGGGATTCAACAAGTACGTCGGGTTGGGCTTGTGGAATTCTGTTCCCGCGACGATCGCCGTTGAAGGGGCGCTCTTCGTGGTCGGAATTGTTTTGTACCTGCGCTCAACCGCCGCTCTCGACCGAATAGGAAAATACTCTTTCTGGTCGTTCATTATTTTTCTCATTATCGTGGCGACCGGAAATATCGCCGGCAGTCTTCCGCCGAACGCGACCGCTCTTGCCGTTGTTGGCATGGCAGTCTGGCTGCTTGTGTTGTGGGCGTACTGGATTGACAGGCACCGGCGGCCGTCAACAAATGTCGCGCAATAAAGTGTTTCATCTCGTTCCCAACGTCCCGTCACGAAGTGATCTCTTTGGGATTGGGAACGAGATCCACGGAAGCTCTGCTTCAGAGTAAGAACGTTCCCAATCAGAGATGGGGAATGAGATACGGCTGCCTGAGTTTGGGAACGGGATACCGGCCGCCGAAAGTGGATGCTTCACACTCATCGTTGATTGGTCGTTCTTCTTTTTACGATTATTTCCGTTGCGCCACGATGCGAAAAAAGATTTCACCGTATTGGTGAAGGGGATCGCTTCACTTGCTTGACAATTTGGCTGAATTAGCAGATATTTATTCAATTCAACGTAGAACCCAGCTAAGTCTAGCAGGGGCTCTATGTGCGGGGAATAGACAGTGAAGAGGAAGTAGAAGCCTCTGTTGGCGAAAGCCGGCGGAGGCTTCTTGTTTTACGATAAGTGCCGGAGAGTGAGACAAGATTGTGGGAGCTTGTCGCCCATAATTCCACATCACCCGGCTTCGAAGGGTACAATAATCACTCATACTTACAGGGAGAAAACATGAAATTTCTTTACTCTGTGATTTTATTGACGCTCTGCTTCATGATGATTACGTCTGCCCAGACCAACTACGTGCAGAATGGGGGATTCGAGTCGTGGACCAACGGTCTGCCTACAGGCTGGACCACCGACAGCTTGTCTGTTACCAAAAGTACGAACGCTCATAGCGGATCGGCCGCCGTGAAGCTTGGCAACTATCTATTTTTGGGACTCGTTGCATTGCCCGGAGAGTTATTTCAGTCAGTGCCTGCCGCCGGTTCCTCTTTTTCATTAAAAGGCTGGTATCAATTGAAATCGGATAGCGGGGACGGATTTTTTGTAACCATTTTAGCCTCAAAAGTGGGTGCTACTGTGGGAGCTGGGGAGCAGAAGTTCTTTCAGGTCCAATCTGTGTATACGGCGTTCGCAGTTGGAGTCGATATGTTTCCAAGTGCGACTGCTGACACTTGCAGTATCAATATTATGATGCTGCCAAACTCGACCACGAGTAAGAGCCACATCACCGCGTATGCATTATTAGACGATCTCGTTTTGGATAATACGGTCACCGGCGTGGCGAGCAAGGGATTTGCTCTTCCGTCGACCTATCAACTCTTGCAGAATTATCCAAACCCGTTCAACCCTTCGACCGAAATCGAGTTCACGATTGCGCAGGAGCAGCATGTTACGTTAAAAGTATATAACGTGATGGGGCAGGTGATTGAAACACTCGTCGATGGCCAGCTGCCGCAAGGACGTTACAAGAAATTATTCGATGCATCGAAGCTTGCTTCGGGAATGTATCTCTATGAGCTCAAAGCCGGCACGTTTCTGCAGGTCAACAAAATGATGCTGATGAAGTAATAAGAGAGTAAGCAAACCGCATTTCTGCGGATCGCCGACACTACTCATATACAATGGCCGGGTTCACACCGGCCTTTGTTTTTCTGGGAAAAAAGGTGATACAAATGCTGTTTGCGATATTAGATCTTGTGCTTTAACCGCAGAGGACGCTAAGGTCGCAAAGAAGTTCTTGTAGAAAATACAAAGAGATCTTTGCATCTCTAGCGGCTTTTGCGGTGAGTTAGTTGCTGAAATATACAATATTTGTTTTGGGAAACAGCACCAGAGAATCTGTTTCTTGCGTCGTTTCCAAAATTTTGGTATCTTATGCTAATGTTTAGTTGAGGAGGATCGGGTTCCTCCTCTTTTTTTATTCACTACTTTCATAGGGTAACCGGATGTCGCTCTTTTATTCGATTCTCCTCGGAATTATACAAGGCATCACAGAATTTCTTCCGGTCAGCAGTACGGCACATCTCACCATTGCCGGATCGCTTCTCGGTTTGATCAACCCTGACCGGCCGGACGAATGGACGGCATTCATCGCAGTGATCCAAATTGGAACGATGGCTGCGGTGGTTATCTATTTTTTTAGAGACCTTGTTGAAATCGTTAAAGGCTTTTTTATCGACGGTATACGGTATGTTCAGTCGCCGTCGAACGGCCTCGGCAGAGCGCGAATGGGCTGGTATATTATTCTGGGGACGTTGCCGGTGGCGGTGATCGGCCTGGCATTCAAGAAAGTTATTGAGGGGAATCTCACCAAGAGTTTGACGGTTATCGGAATAAGCGCTATCGTCCTCGCTCTCATTTTGTGGCTGGCGGAAAAAGTCGGCTCTCGCAAAAAAGAAATGGCGAACGTAACATGGCTCGACAGCCTTATTGTCGGATTTGCCCAGTCGTTGGCGCTGATTCCGGGGTCGTCGCGATCCGGCACTACGATTACTGCGGGCTTGTTTTTGGGAATCAATCGCGCAGATGCCGCACGTTTTTCGTTCCTCCTCAGCGTTCCGGCGGTTTTTGCCAGCGGCATGCTGGAGCTGTATGAGATGCGCCATTTTATGCACGACCTCGGCATAGTCAACGTTGTTGTTGCGACATTGGTGTCGGGAATTGTTGGATACGCTTCTATCGCATTCCTGTTGCGCTATCTTAAGACGCATACAACGTATGTCTTTATTTTTTATCGCATTGCGCTTGGTTCCTTGCTGCTTTTTATGGCGTTTCGATAATTGCCGAATGCCGAATGCCGAATGTCGATTTCAGAATGATACCTCAGCACCGTAAAAGAGCTTCATCATTCGCCACTCGGCAATTGTAAATCGTAAATTGCAAATTGTAAATCGAAAATCATCATGGACGCAATTAAAGATCTCTTCCAAAAACTTACCAACGTCAAAGAACTCGTCCAATGGGCTGGCTATCCCGGTTTGGCGTTGATTGTGTTTTCCGAAACGGGGCTGCTTGTCGGTTTTTTTCTTCCGGGGGATTCGCTGCTCGTTACAGCCGGGTTGTTTGCTGCTGCGGGATATTTTAACGTAACCATTCTTATCTTTTTGTTGATCGTTGCGGCAATTCTGGGAAATACGACCGGGTATCTTATCGGCCAAAAAGGCGGGCATGCGCTTTATGCACGGGAAGAGTCCAGGTTCTTCAAAAGACAGCATTTATTGAAAACAAAAGAGTTTTACGAGCGCTACGGACCGATGACAATCGTTATGGCACAGTTCATGCCGTTTGCCCGGACGTTCGCTCCCGTTGTAGCGGGGATTGCTGAGATGAAGTACACGCGTTTTGCCTCGTTTAATATCATCGGCGCTGTGGGATGGATTACAAGCATGCTCCTGATTGGATATTTCCTGGGCTCGACAATTCCGGATATCGGCAAAAATATTAATTATGTTATTGTCGTCGTCGTCTTCGTGTCATTGCTTCCGGCAATTTTTAAATACGTGCAGGTAAAATTGTCGGCGCGAAGAATCCACTAAGGGCACGAAGAACACGAAGGGCAGGTTCGCCATCCGTATGCAAACACGTTCTCTTCGTGGATACTTCAATCTTTTGCATACATCAGTTTAGAAGGAATAATTATGACAACCGTTGCACCGGCAAAAGTGAAAGAGTTTTCTCCATCCACCCTCGAAAAGATTGCTTATGCCAGCATTGCCGCAATTCCAACGCGCGAACCGAACGACCAGAACCGTCTCGGCTTTTGCGTGTGGAGTTTTCTCTCGGAGCGGAAAGGGACTTTGGCGCAAGCGATTCATACTTCCGGCGCCCGCTTGTTGATTCCCGAATCGGACGTCCTTCGTATCGTCGGGGACTCGCTCAAGCAAGCCGGTATTTCTGTCGAATAATTAGCAATGAGAATTTCCTTCCACAATCTCTTGATGGCGTTTATTCCGCTCTTTGTCGCCATCGACATCGTTGGCGCTCTCCCAATATTTATTTCTCTTACCTCTGAAATGGGCGCAAAGGCGAAAAGACGCCTCGTGATCGAAGCGACCCTGACCGCCGGCGCCGTTGCCCTCGTTTTTCTCGCTTCCGGGAAACTCATCTTCTCCTTTCTCGGCATTACCGAAAACGATTTCCGCATCGGCGGCGGAATTGTTCTTCTGGTTTTGTCGGTCTATGAATTGCTTTTTGCGAAAGATACCCAGCGCGACCCGGGAACGTCGGTCGGCGTTGTGCCGATCGGCATTCCGCTTATTATGGGCCCCGCTGCGCTGACGTCGATCATCATCGTGGTGGACAATTATGGTTACTGGATGTCGATGGCCTCTCTTCTCGTCAATTTATTTATTGTATGGCTTGTCTTCCACTTCTCTGAATTCATGATGAAAGTCATGGGCGTGGCCGGCTCGCGCGCCTTCGGAAAAGTTGCCTCTCTCTTTATGGCGGCAATTGCCGTGATGATGATTCGGGTCGGCATCCAAAATATTTTACGATAGCTTTTTATCCCGTCCTTCCGGCATCTCAATGATCAAACTCCAGACAGATCTTTTCTATAAAGCGCTTGAGCCAAGGCGCATTGTCGGTGGAAAATCTCCCGCCGTTATTCTTCTGCACGGCCGTGGTGCCGACGAAAACGATTTGCTCGGGCTTTCGCAATACCTCGACGAACGGCTGGCGGTATTCAGCGTTCGCGCACCGTACGCGTTCGAATTCGGCGGGTACACCTACTTTCAGTTGAACGACGACGGGACCGCCGAGCCCGCCATGTTTATGGAGAGCTACAAGCGGCTGATGAAATTTGTGGACGGCGTTGCATCGCTTCCCGAAGTTGATTCGGGGAGGATTTTTCTGCTCGGATTCAGCATGGGGACGATTATGGCGTATGCGATGTCGCTGACGCATCCGGAAAAATTCGCCGGCGTTGTTGCACAAAGCGGCTTTGTCCGCGACCATCCGGAGTTGGAATTTAAATGGAGGGCACTGCAGAATTGTGCGTTTATTATCACTCACGGGGTTAACGACCCGGTCATTCCGGTTGCTGCTGCGCGCAAAACAAGAGTCATGTTCTCAAAATCAAACGCAGCGTTTGAGTACAAAGAATATCCGATGGGGCACGAAATTAGCGGGGAGAGTTTGGCGGATGTCTGCGATTGGTTGCGGAAAAAGCTTGAATAACTTCCTACCGCTGCCGATGTTCAAATCGTACCCGTTCGATTACTTCCATCGTTTGTTCAGCGGCAATTTTCCAGTCAAATTGCTTGGAACGTCGGAGAGCGTTCTCGGCAAGGCGTTGGCGCAAATGGTTGTCCCGAAGCATCAGCAAAATTTTCTCGGCGAGTTGTTCGCGGTTTCCGTACTCGTAGAGAAGGCCTGTTTCTCCATCCACAACCGCATCGCGCAGTCCCTGTACATTGCTTGACACCGTTGGTGTGCCGCACGCGTTTGCTTCTATCGCCGTTAATCCCCAGCCTTCTTTCGCCGACGTGTTGACGGCGACGTGCATCTCGTTTAGATATTTGACCTTCTGTTCCTCGCCGACGAATCCTGCAAATCTCACCGCCCCTGCTATTCCGAGTGTGCGGGCAATTGATTCCAAACGCGGTTTGTCGTCGCCATCCCCCACGACCAGTAGTTCTGCGGCAGACATTTCTTGGCGGACAATAACAAAGGCTTCCAGCAGATGGTCGACGCTTTTGTATTTTTTTAAACGGCCGACTAAACCGATAAGCGGGACAGAGCTTTTTGGAATCCCGAGAAGCTTAAATAAGTCGTGATCAACGCCGTAATGGATAAGGTGCGTTCGTTCTTCCGGGAAACCGGCACGGAGCATTTCTTTGTGCGTGCTCGGCGAACCAACGATGAACCGCAATCGTTTGTAAATCGGGAGAGCGGCACGTTCTGTGAGGTAGACGTATGACGCAGCAGGGAAAGATGCTTCGAGGAAAATGCTTGTTCCGAACAGATGGTGCGTTATGCCGAGCAGCGGTTCTTTCACAAAAAGAGGAGTGTAAAAGGGGATCTTGTTCATATCATCAACAACAAGGTCGAACTTTTGTGCTTTGAAGGCGGAGAAATATTTTTGCGGAACACGATAGTTGAAGAACGACCGTCCCCCTTCGCGAATAACGTGTATGCCGTTCATCTCCTGCTTCGCCGGAGCGCCGGGGAAACGGCAGCAGAAGAGCGTCACATCATGGCCGAATGACGCGATGCGTTCGAAGACTTGATGGAGATGAACTTCCGCTCCCCCCGCGAGCGGATTTGTAATATCCTGCCAGTTGAAAATGAGAATACGCATGAGAGCAATTAATAATTAAAAATTAATAATTATCGCAAGATGTGAACTTTCTAAAACTCTTAATTATTAATTCTTCATTATTCATTATCTTTTCTTCCCTACCAGCCCGAACGACAACGATGTGTTGACCGCCACGGGAGTATCTCTGAGCGCCTCACGCACAGACCGCCTCATGGCTGTCAACGGGCGAAAAAGTGTCGGATACAACGGCAGCTTTATTCCAGTCTTCAAAAGCGCTTCCCGTGTTGCCCGGTACAACAAGCTGGGGTACATCCACTCTCCGTAAGTGTGTACGGTCTGCAGCCCAAGATTCTCCATCTCACGGCGAAGCTCGCCGACGGAAAATTCCCGTTCCCAGCCGGCAAACCATTTGTTTATTGCGATCAGGAAATGTTTGATGATCGTGTAAACGTGATACCGTTGCGGCACATCAACGAGCAGCAGGCCGCCTTTTTTGAGAATGCGGATATTCTCTCTCAGCAATGATTCGGCTTGTTTCGGCCTGAAATGTTCGAGGAGTCCCTGATGGAAGACGATGTCAAATGTTTCGTCATGGAACGGAAGACAGAACGTATCACCGCCGACGATAGAAACGGAGATTTTTTCCTCCTCGGCCAGGCGTTTCATGATCATGAGCGAGTTAATAGAATAATCGAGCTGGAATACTTCCGCGCCGCGTTCAACCAGCGGGAAACTGTCGCGCCCAGTGCCCGCACCCACCTCCAGAATCTTTTTCCCTTTCAGGTCGACAATTTTAGACAGGTTCCGGACGACGCGGTCGGAATTCGAATAGACCTCGTGGACGTCTTTTTTTTCGTCCCAAAAATTTTCCCAATTTGAACGGCGAGACTCTTTCATAGTTCCTGCATGATTGAAAAAAGGGAGGAGCCCAATCGGACTCCTACGCTATACGACGACAAATAAAATGAACCCGATGCGTCATACCCTCTATCGAGGTCGTGAAAAATAAACGCTGCTACACGGCGGTTAGCCTTTTTGTGTTCTATTGCTTCCTTATGAAACTTTGCCAGATGGGGAGAAAACAGGCTCAATATAGTTTGAAAGCGTTCTAATTGCAACGTGTTTTTCCGTCTCTTCAGCTCTCACTCAGGGAGGCTTTTTATTTCCCACAAGCCCAAGCTTTTATCGGAGTAGATGCCGTTGCCATACAGGCAATGTTCGTTGAAGAGAGTGATCGGTTCGGGAAAATTGAATGGATCGATTTGGAGATTAAGCGGACGAAAGCTTCCTGTAACAATATCCGGGTTTTCATTCCGCGAGGTATAGGTCGATGTCAACACATAGCGCGAATTGCTTTTCTTCATGAAGGCCAGCGCGCGCTTGATATTATTGCGAGAAAAGTGGGGGAGGCAGTCTCTGCACAAAATCAGGTCGACCGTCGGCAAAGTATCGGAAAGAATATCCAGCACGAGGAATGCTTTTCCCGGAGATTCGAACTTGTTCCTGTTCGCCGCGATGAGATCTTTTACAATGTCGGCGCCGATGTACTGTTCCACGTCTAGGGGAATATCCTTCATCCAAAAAAAATCTCCGCACGGGATATCAAGAACACTTCGCACTCCAAACTCCTTGAGGAGGGAAGGGAGTTTTTCGCGGATAACGGTTGTGTTGACCGTGTTCGACCCTGCACCGGAGAGCGTTTCCCGGTCTCCCCACGCGTTCGTTCTGTAAATTTTGTTGAAAACAATTTCGTGCTGAGGTTTGTTCAATAGCGCTTTGTTACCCGCGTAATACACTTTTTTTACAAAACCATACAGGCCCGGAAAATGCGATTTAATCTTTTGTTTGAATTGGTTCACGGCATGATACCAAAAGTTCACGGATTGTTCGATTGGCTCCTGCGATGCTAAAGAAGCGACTCGGCGATTGCATCGCAGACCATAAACCCTTTGCGGGTGAGCGTGATGCGGCGGTCGTTGATATGCAATAAATCTTCATCGGAAAAAATTTTCAATTTTTCGCCGCGGGAAGAAAGCATATCGATGCCGTACAGTTGTTGCAGCGTTGTCATACTCAATTCGCCCATGCGGAGTCCCAAAAAGACCGCTTCGCTGAACATCTTTTCCTTATCGACGGTTTCCGAACCTGCGACGGGAAATGTTCCTTTTCCGATGGCGTCGCAGTAGTGTGCGATGCTCCGGGCATTCCACCAGCGCCGTCCTCCGGTTGACATCTCTTTCCAGAATGAATGTGCGGACGGCCCGAAACCGAGATAGTTGGAATGATTCCAATAGTTTTTGTTATGGCGGCATTCAAATTGCGGCATGGCAAAGTTGGAAACTTCATACTGGATGAACCCGTACTCCGCCATTATCGCAAGAGTTGTTTCGTACATCGCGGTGTCTCGGTCTTCCGGAAGCGGCTTGACCGTTCCTTCCTGCACCATCGTATAGAGGGGCGTGTGCTGTTCAACGATCAGGCTGTACGCCGAGAGGTGTTTCGGCTCCAGAGCGATCGCCCGCAGAAGGTTTTCTTTCCATTGTACAAGCGTTTGGTCCGGCAGGGAGAATATCAAGTCAACGCTGACGTTTTCAAAACCGGCGCCGTACGCGCTTTCGACACACGTCGTCGCTTCATCGGCGGTGTGGATGCGGCTCAAGAATTTCAGTTCGTCCGGATGGAACGATTGTATGCCGATGCTGAGCCGGTTGACGCCGAGCGACCGGTAGGCGCGGAGTTTTTCTGCGTCAACGGTTCCCGGGTTTGTCTCCACCGTAATCTCGGCACCGGAGTCTATTCGATAATGCGCGTGAAGTGTGTTGAGTATTCTTTCCAGTGCAGACGGGGGAAGGAGAGAGGGCGTTCCGCCGCCGAAGAAAACTGTTTCGAACGATTCACGGGATGAATAGTTTCCGGCGTACATCGCGATCTCTTTTTCGAGCGCGCGGAGAAAAAGTTCCATCGAATCCATGTTCTCGATCGAATAGAAATCGCAGTACACGCATTTTTTTTCGCAGTAAGGTATGTGAAGGTACAGGCTTGCCATGATTATTTTTCAATTTGAAAAGGTGTGCGGTATCTGGAAGCCATTTCAAAAAATGACAACCGTTATCCTTCGATGCGTTCGCTCCGCTCACTTACTCAGGATGAGCAAATCATCTGTTCACCCTGAGCAATTCCGTTCCGCTTAAGCGGAACGGGAGCGTCGAAGGGCAAGAACCGATGCATTTATGAGCTGGCTTCCCAAAAAAAATGCTCATCGTATCAACGTCCCGATCCGCGACCAGCGAATCGCCGAAAATTTTTCAGCGATGCTGCTCACAGAAACGGAGGTATCCCAAGACCAATACACAAACATCGCCTTGCCGACGATGTTTTCTTCCGGAACAAATCCCCAGAACCTGCTGTCGAGGCTGTTGTCCCGATTATCGCCCATCGCGAAAAGATAATCCCGCTCGACAATATATTGCGTCGCCGGTACGCCGTCGATCGACACCAGTCCCGTCTTGTCCGTGCCGACCCGGTGGTGCTCGCGTTCAATAAACGTTTGCCACTGTTCGATCGAGCCGCTGGAAATGTTCACAACCATCCCCTTAAACGGAACAACGAGCGGACCGTAATAATCCGGATTGAAGGAGCTTCCTTTGGGGAAGATCATGTTCGCGGATTCTTGAGGAAGAAAGTCGCTCGGCGGCGTGTGCGGCGCATGCGTTGGGGGAAGAAATTCTCTGCCGTTGACGAACACCGTTTTATTTTGAATGAGCAGTGTGTCTCCTGAGACGGCAATACAGCGCTTGATAAAATTTATGTTTGCTTCGGGTTTCACTTCGTCCCTGTCGCCGGGATATTCAAATACAATCACATCGCCGCGGCGGGGGTGCACAAATGCCGGCAGGCGGAGATGCGGAATCTCGGCGTTCGTGAACGGGAAATATTTCGGCGTTTCCGCACCGTAAATGAATTTGTTGACAAAAAGAAAATCGCCGATGCGGAGCGTGTTTTCCATCGACGCGCTTGGAATGCGGAATGCTTCGACGACGAACGTTTTCAGGAAAAAAGCGACGAGAAGAGTAGCACAGATCGTCGCGGCATAATCGTTCAACCGCCTGCGGGAAGGCTTCTCGCGTCTGCTCTGCTCCTCGTTGACTTCCACCGTTTCCTGCACAAGAAATTAGCGAATTAACGTTCCCAGCCGATTTAACCGCACTGACAGAAGTTTTTCGAAAATGTTGAAAATGGATACGTCGGTGTCCCACGACCAGTACACGATCATGGGTGTGCCGACGATGTTTTCCTCGGGGATGAAGCCCCAGAATCTGCTGTCGAGGCTGTTGTCGCGATTATCCCCCATCCCGAATAAATAGTTCTTTTCCACAATATAGGTGCTGTTCGGTTTTCCGTCGATCAGAACGTTTCCCTGTGGGTCCAGCGTTGCCTTGTGTCCGTCACGCTGAATGAACGTGTCCCACATACCCACGGTGTTGGCGGTGAGAGGGAGCTTCATTCCTTTGAACGGAATGACAATCGGGCCGTAGTTGTCCTCGTTGAACGGCGCCGTTGGAGGAAAAATCCTCTCGTCGGCATACTGCGGGGGAAGCATCCGCGGTGAATTGAATTTCATATTGCGTGGAATCGGGGCTCGCTGTCCGTTGATGTAGACGACGCGGTTGATCACCTGCAGTGTATCTCCGGAGATCGCCATGCAGCGCTTCAAATAATACGTGAACGCTTCGGGATGTACTTCTTCACGGTACCCGGGGAACTCGAAAACGATAACGTCGCCGCGATGCACGGAGGTGAATGCCGGAACCCTGAACCATGGCAGCCGCACATCGGTGAACGGAATGTTGCGCGGTGAACATCCGCCGTAAATAAATTTATTCACCATCAGGAAATCGCCGGTCATCACTTCGTTCTCCATCGAACCGGTCGGCACCATAAACGATGCGATGACAAAATTGTTCAACAATAAAAATCCGATAATGACGATCGCCGCCTCGCGGAAAAAGTCTTTGACTTTTCGTGAGAACGGAACGGGAGTCTCAATTTTTTTTTCTTCTGGTTTAGCCATGATTCTACGCGGTGATTATGTGATAAAAAGTATGATCCTTTATTAACTATCAGCTCGTCAAATACGGAAGATGGAATACAGAAATCAGATATCAGTAAACAGTAAAAACACTCGATTGATATTATGTTCACTGTTTACTGTCTTCTACTCGTCCATCGAAAGCACCGCAAGAAACGCTTCCTGAGGAAGCTCCACGCGTCCTACCTGTTTCATACGCTTTTTCCCCTCTTTTTGTTTCTCGAGGAGTTTTCGTTTCCGCGTGATGTCGCCGCCATAGCATTTCGCCAGGACGTTTTTCCGCATGGCTGAAACCGTTGTCCGGGCAATCACTTTGCTGCCGATTGCCGCCTGTATCACCACCTCAAACATTTGACGCGGGATCAGCTCTTTTAGTTTACTGCATAATTTCCTTCCCATGTCGTACGATTTGTCCCGATGCACAATCGTTGACAATGCGTCAACCGGTTCGGCATTCAGCAGAATGTCTAACTTCACCAGGTCGGATTCCCGGTAGTCGAGGTAGTCATAATCGAGCGATGCGTACCCGCGCGTCAGCGATTTCAGCTTGTCGTAAAAATCAAAAATTATTTCGGAGAGAGGAAACTCGTATGTGATATCGGCACGGGTCGGATCCAGGTAGTTGGTATTTTTGTAGATGCCGCGCCTGTCCATACAAAGCTTCATGATGTTGCCAATGTATTCCGTGGGCGTGATGATCTGCGCTTTGATGTACGGCTCTTCCATTTTTTCAACGCTCCCGATTGGCGGCATCTCGGCAGGATTGTTGACGATAACGACTTCCTTGTTCGTTTTTGTTACCCGGTACTCGACGTTTGGGACAGTTGTGATGAGATTCTGGTTATATTCCCGCTCGAGCCGTTCCTGGATAATTTCCATGTGGAGCAGTCCGAGAAATCCGGCACGGAATCCGAACCCGAGTGCTGTCGATGATTCCGGCTGGAATATGAGCGACGCATCGTTCATCCGCAGTTTATCGAGCGAATCGCGAAGTTCCGCAAAATCGTCGGCGTTCGTCGGATATAATCCGCTGAAGACCATCGGTTTCACTTCTTTGTATCCCGGCAGCGGCTCGGTCGCCCCGTTTGCAACGGTCGTAATTGTATCGCCGACTTTTGTCTCGTGCACGTCTTTCAATCCAGCAATAAGGTATCCGACATCGCCGGCGGTGAGAATGCCCGTGCGTTTCCGTTTCATCTCGAGGATGCCCACTTCTTCCGCTTCGGCGGTTGTTCCGTTGTAGAAGAATTTAATTTTGTCTTTTTCTTTCAGCGTTCCTTCAATAACCCGGATGTAGGCGATGGAACCGCGGTACGAATCGAAGAGAGAATCGAAAATGAGGGCGCGCAGCGGCTGCGAGGCTTCTGCTTTGGGAGGGCGGATGCGTTTCACCACAGCTTCAAGTATCTCCTCGATGCCGAGCTTCGTTTTTGCACTCGCCAACAGAATTTCTTCCTCTTTGCATCCGATGAGATTGACAATTTCGTGTTTCACGGTCTCGATCATCGTTTGTGCGGAAGGCAAATCGACCTTATTGATAACAGGGATGATCTCCAATCCGGCATCGATTGCAAGATAGAGGTTGCTGATGGTTTGTGCCTCGACTCCCTGCGATGCATCCACAACTAAAATTGCCCCCTCGCATGCCGCGAGCGAACGGGAAACTTCATACGTGAAATCCACGTGCCCCGGCGTATCGATTAAATTGAGCGTATAGTGCTGTCCGTCCTTTGCCGTGTACTGCATTTGGATTGCGTGCAGCTTGATCGTGATGCCCCGTTCCTGCTCCAGGTCCATGTCGTCGAGCACCTGGTTGACAACAAGGTCACGCTGCGTGATCGTGCCGGTCAGCTCCAGCAGCCTGTCCGCTAGCGTTGATTTGCCGTGGTCGATGTGAGCAATGATGCAGAAGTTCCGGAGCTGGTTCATTGAGTCAGAATTCAGTAGGGCGGAACGAGTGAATAGTTAGAAGTTAAAAGTGAAAAAATCAGGGGCTTCGCCTTCGATGCTTTTTCATCAACATCTCACTTTTAACCCTTCACTTATAACTCTTTCTTTCCGCTTAAACGAAAATGCCCTACGATTACGTCGTGGGCAATTTTTCTTCAATAAGATACAGCTTTAACGATGGAAGTGCAAGAAGCGAGCCATTGTCTGGTCTGGGCGTCTAGATATTTAGGTGTCTATGTGTCTCGGCGTCTGGGCGTTCAATTGAACGCCCAGACATCCCGGCCCAGACGCATAGGCTCAGACACCCCGACCCAGACAAGACACTCTCACATTGCGTGCTGATTTTTTCTATCATGCAGCCACTTAGCTGGATTATTCAAAATATATTTTCGAATTGCTGTAAATGCACGTTCGTCACGAACAATGCGTTCATAGTAATTTCTCTGCCATTCAAATCCCTTTTCGCCGGAATCGCGAATCATCTTTGTTGCCCGCGCCTTGTACCATCGGACGATTTTCCCCAACGTTTGTTTTGGGTTTTTCATTAATATCCAATCGGTTTCCGTCGGAAATTGATTTGTGGAAATATCATTTGTCGTGGCTTGATTAATCAAACCACGACCACGACGAGATTGATTATCATCATCTTCCACAATAACAATGATCCCATGCATATGATCCGGCATGATAACAAATTCATCCACCGCTGTATGCGGGAAATGAAGCGGTATCTCTTCCCAGCATCGACGCGCAATTTTTCCGGCCTCGCTTAATTGCATCCCGTTCTCGCACACGCGCCCGAACAAGTGCATGCGATGCTGCAAGACTGCGGTGATAAAATATGCACCGGCCGCTGAGTAATCGTACCCTTTTAATCTGATGGATTGGCGATGGTGTATGGCTGGATTGTATTTCACGGCTCCCCCCGGTGATGGCTATTTTGGTGGCTTCATTAATGGGGCCACCACACATCATTTATCAAAACGCGACGATTGAAATATATCATTTTCGAGCATTTGAAATCGAGATTTCTTACAATTATTGAAATAATGAAGGGTCACGGTCATGATTAGAAAGATGTACTTCTTTTCTGTTTTTATAGCCATTGGAGTAATCAGCTTTTCCCCGGCATGCATCGTTGCACAAACACTTCCCCCGGACGCGATGCACAACGCTCTTCCATCTCCCCAGGGAACCGCTGAGAGCAACGCCGCCGACCTCAATCTGTTCGGAAATTTCGGCGACAACGTTCTCGGCAGCTTCCGCGGGAATAACATCTACCTCCATCTGACGGCTGTCGCTGCAACGGCGATCATCGTGGATCAGGGAGTCGACTACGATGTGGAGCATTATTTCAATCAGCATAGTGAGAATGGACTGTGGGCGCGCCCCGTTGTTTTTACGGGGGAATATCTCCCGTTTATCGCGGGCGGCTCGCTCTTCGCGTATGCAAAGTTAAAGAACGACAGGGAAGTATTGGGAGCTTCCTTTGCGGTGCTGCAGGCAAGTCTCATCGAGTTCCTCTACAACTCGGCGTTGAAGGCGGTCACGGGGAGGCCGAACCCCGATTGGCGGCACGTCTCGGACATGGACAGCCTCAGCAGAACGTTCCGGTTCGGTTTTCTGCGCGGCGGAGTTTTTTGGGGATGGCCCTCCGGCCACACTGCGGCGACGATGGCGGTTGTCTCGGCATTGACGAGTTATTATCCGGGGAAGACTTGGTTAAAGGTCGTCGGTTTCGGACTTGTCGGGTACACAATGTTCGGCGTTTCGGCAAACAACCGCGGCGGAATGCACTGGTTTTCCGACGCTGTCGCAGGGGCGCTGATGTCGTACGCGGTCGGTTCTACGGTGGGAAAATATTATCGAAATGTCTATTCAGGAGAGACTTCTTCGCTTCAATCTTCCGGCAGCCCTTCGGTGGGATTCAATCCAACGGGCATCACGGTGACATTTATGTTCTAAAATTTTCTATGCCCCCAGGCCCCCCAGGCTGAAGCCTGGGGCTAAAGGGGGGCTCATCAATCATTTTTTCTGCGCGCTCCATGTTCCGTTTCCCGCGACGGACTCGTATTTCCTGAGGCAGACGTGAACTGAGATTTTCGCTTCCGCGGACACCTCCATTGTGCCGCTTCCGTCCAATCCCCCTGCAAACGTAAACGTCCAGCTTCCCTGGTATGGAGTAAGCGGCAATGCCGGCTGCGCGGATGACTGATGTGTGCCGAGCAAAAGTGCAAAGAAGAGAATTGGCAGAATTCGCGTTGGAAGATTGTTCATGTGAAGGTAAAACTCCATGGATGCTGCTCAAGATGGCGGACTTGAAGATCAAATGGATAACTCTAGAGTGGTATCTGAGGATTAATCCATCCGGCGTTTCCGCTCGATATAACGTACCAATGCAGCAAACTAAAAGGCTGCCTGCAACATATCCATTTGAATGTAACAAATCATAATCTTTTAGCCAGAAATAAACAACACCATAAACTCAGGCAATCTTTGAGAAACAGCGATTGCATAGGTCGGTGAGGGCAGCGTGTATCGAAATTTCACCTCGTTCTCAAATTCTCACTTTACCGCGGGACAAACTAATTAGTCACGAATTCACAAAACCCCGCCAAGCAATTTTTTTCCAGCAAGGTTTTTTCCGCTGTTTTCTTATCTTTTATCATTTTCCCCGAACTTATTGCAGGCATCGTTTACTTTACAACACGTATCGTCCAGAAATCATCCGCAAGATTCGGCTCGAGCAAATAGGCGTAGGGAAGTGTGAAGTATCCTTTCATGCCCCATCCGGTTCCCCACGAATTGCGCACGATAAACCACTGCTTCTCGTCGTCGTAGCCGACTGCAAGAACGGCATGGCCTCCTTCGAGCTGTTCATTCGGCTTCGGCATCGAAGCATGTCCCGTCTTTGCCACTGACAGGCTCATGAAGCTTGCGTAAACCGAAAACCCGAAGACGAACGGATAACCGGAGGCAAGGCATCCCTTCATCTGATTCGCCGTACGGGTTACGCGCTGGTAGAGGACCGCCTTGTGCATCACCGCATTGTTGTAGCACGATGCTGGAGGCTTGTCTTCGAAGTTTGCGATGTCGTACGGCCAGAGCGATTCGGGACAGTCACCCTGTTGTCCGACGCTCTTGATCCCGTCGCGGATAGCTGCGCCGCTGTCGGAGTTGACGGTTCCTTCCATCGCGCGTTCGTTGTAATAGATGAACAGCCGCGACGGCATGAAGTATTTCATTTTCTCTTTCATCTGGTCGAACTCGATTGCGGCGGCGATGGCGTTCGCCGTGCAGCTTCCGAGCTGTCCCTGGTCGTACACCGGCGGACATTTTGCTCGAAGATCAGCCTTCGGCGGCAGTTTCGCCAGCCATTCGACCGGCGCAGCATAGAGATGATCTCGCTGGTCCGGCACGTCCGGCACCCAGCCAAAACGAGGTTTAGGCGGAGAAAGTTTTGTTTTCATAAAGGCCTCCTCTGGAAAAAAATTATGGATCGATGAGGTTTGGAATATTATTTATCCTATTGTTTTTCCTTTTCGACTTTTTCTATTTTGTATTTTGGAAGATCAATATTCCCGAATGCCTTCCAAAAATCGTGCGTATTTTTATCTTCTGTGATCCCAAGATTCACATCCTTGCTTTTGGATATTTCCGAAGCGGGTATAACGAGACCTGTTCCCTCGACAGGTAAATCGAGGCGAATTTCTTTTGTCTCTTGTGGAACCTGAACGGTTAGCGTATCACCATTCTGCTGGTATTTTTCAACTGTTTTTGAGTCGGCGCGGAGCCACATCGCATTTAGTTTATAAGGACTGGCATTGTTATGTATAACGAATCTGATGGTGTCGTTGGAACTCGGCACCTGTGCACGGGCAACGGAAAAAAAAGAGACATCCAACAAGGAAGCGGACCCCGAATGATTCGGGTTCACCACATTTGCCGTCAATGTTGCCAGAAGTGCAGGTGCACCGGCGCCAAGGACTAAAGCTTTCTGAAGGCTTTTTTCCTTATAGATAAAAACGACTACGGCCCCTATGATCGCCAGTAATATCAGTGCGAGAATAGTACCCAATGACGGGAAAACGTTGCTGAGAAGTTTTGGAATCAACTCGATAAGATTCGGCGCTATGCCACCAAACGCGCCGACGAGCACCGCTTGCATTGAAGTCTTTTTCAAAATATCACTTACGCCCATACCGACACCGTCCTTTCTTTTCGCGTTTATTCCAGAATGATTTAATTCAAGCTACTGCAAAAAATCCCTCATAGGTTTCAGGGTTTTTAGGCCGTCGGACAATTGAAAACAGATTTGGCTGAATATTGAAAAAATCTGATTTGTGTTTTTGACGATTTATTGAAAACAAGGAGAATCTAATCGGAAGGAACAAAATCCGGAGAGAATTGAAGGATATTGAATTTGATATCGCAACCGTAAAAACCATTTCCCACCTCTGGTTTTTCCACCACCGGGGTTGCACTTGGGGTTGGCAAATCTTCGGTTTCCCCAACGCGTTGGGAAAAAAATACGTTTTCTTTAAGGATTTGTCAAGAAAAACTTTTGGATAGGGTGAAGATTTGCGAGTGTGGGGAAGAGATTAGATATAGAGGTAAAACAATTAAGGCAACTTGACTATTTTCCGATCTTGTTACCGATTGGGCAGTTGTCACACACGCCCTTGATTTGCCCTGCCAAATATTTCGGAAAATCATGTTTTTACGATCAAGGCGTCCGACAGCAACTATATAAAACTTGTTCCCTGACTAAGGAGCACGAGCCCCGAACTCCCGGCGGCCTACCTGTTTGCCACTCCGGCAAGAAAATACATTATCACCAGCGCTGCGAGCTTACTGGTTTTTCCGTCGACATCGAACTTCGGGTTGACCTCGACAATGTCGATCGCTTTTATTTTTTGCCGCAGGCCGGCGAAATGAGCTGCCTTCAGCAATTCTTCAGCAGTAAGTCCGGTCGGGTACGAAGCGCTGACGCCTGGCGCGTCGCTGCTTTGGACCGAGTCAAGGTCAAAGCTGACGTACAATCGCTCGGAGGAGTTCGAAGCAATTTCGTATGCAATATCAAGAATTTTTTCTATCCGCTCTTTGCGGACATCCCCAAGCGTGAAAACGGTCGCTCCGCGGTCGTTCAATTCTTCGTAATGTTCTTTTGAGTTGGCGAACGACTGCGCGCCGACCTCGACGAAATTCATCGGCGCAAGGGGACTGTGAGTAAGGTCGAGAATCTGGCGGAAGGCGGTCCCGTTGTTTCGATGCGGATTCGATTTGCGGAAATTCAAATGTGTGTCGATGTTAATGGCACCTGTGTTCGCAGCTTTTTTAGAAAAAGCAAGGAAGGTAGGGTAGGTGGTGTCGTGCCCTCCGCCAATAACGATCGGAAGGATGTTGTTCGCAACAAGCGTTTCGACGACAGTTTGAACTCGTTGGTGGGTCTCTTCCAGCGATCCGCCGGTTTTGACATTGCCGAAATCAAATATGGAAAGCTCCGATATCTGCTTGTTTTTTGAGATGGCGAACGGGGTAAACTTGTACAACGCCTTGCGGATTTCGTTCGGGGCTTCTTTTGCACCGACACGACCGCGGTTTCTTTTGACCCCCTCGTCTTCCGGAACTCCGACAATACCGATTTGAATATTGGGCGAAAGGTTTTCTTTTTGCCGGCGGACGATATCTCCCATCCGGGGGTCGGATTCGTCGTCGCGCGAGAAGAAAACGGCGTCTGGAGCGTCGCTGAGCAATTTCCAAGCAGTTTCCATTAAGCTTGTCCTTTCATGAGTGTGCGGGTGAAAGCGCTCCGTCCACCCGATTGAGAATGTCGAGACTCATTGCATCCACACGTTTGCCGATGCTCTCGGTAAGGGATGTTGTCTCCTGGACAAAAACAGAATCTTTGAGCGATCCAAGGTTGATCTGAACGTTTAACCTTGCGCCACGGCATGCGGCCTGAAGCATGAGCGCTGCGACACCTGCATCGGATATTGAATTGACGTTTCCTTTTTCAGCGGCGGTTTTTGCGAGCGCCAACGCTTCTTCGCATAATTGCATCACACGCAAAGGGATCTCCGTCGCACGCTTCGTCGCGTGTTGGATTGCTTCCGCTCGCCTTATTTTCTCTTCTTCGGTTTCTTTCGGCATGTTCAACGCTTTCATCACGGTGCCGAAGGCTTCTGCGTCATCGTCAATTAATTTGGCAAGCGACGTACGCAAAATTCCCGATTGCCTCAACATCTCTTCCATTTCCCCCTGTACGCTCAGATATTTTTTTTTGCCGATCGTAAGGCTGCATACCATTGCTGTGAGAGCGGCGCCAAGCGCGCCGGCGAGCGCAGCAACACTCCCGCCGCCGGGGGCTGGACTGCCGGAAGCAACGTCATCGATAAATTCGTTAACGGTTTTCGTTATCAGCATTTTTTCTCACAGATGGTGGTTTATCTCGCGCAAAGGCGCAAAAAGTCGGTTTTTATTCTACTAAATTATTTACTAATCTTGTAAAACCGTTTTTGATCAAAACATCTCCGAAATTGATAAGAAGTCCGAGACGCTTATCGGCCAATCGCAAGTACGTCAATAGTTGCTTTTTGTGAATAGGTGCAATTGTCTCAATGGACCTCAATTCAACAATCACTTTGTTTTCAACTATAATATCTGCGCGAAACCCTTCATCAAATCGTATTTGTTCATAAATAACAGCGATCATTTGTTGACGGGTAAAGTGAAGTTCTCGCTTCGTTAACTCATGCGCCATGAGAGTTTCGTAAACAGATTCGAGCAACCCCGGTCCAACTGTTTTATGGATCTTGAACGCAGCATTTACAATTTTCGTAGCGATTCCATTTTCGTTCATTCACCCCCCCCTTGCGTCTTAGCGCCTTTGCGCGAAGAATCCGTCAGGCGTTTTCTTCATCATTATTTAGTTCTTTTCCTTTGCGTCTTAGCGCCTTCACGCGAGGAATCCGTCAGGCGTTTTCTTCATCATTATTTAGTTCTTTTCCTTTGCGTCTTAGCGCCTTTGCGCGAGGAATCCTTCAGGCGTTTTCTTCATCATCATTTAGTTCTTTTCCTTTGCATCTTCCGCGTTTTTGCGCGATGATTCCCCTATAATTGGTACTCTATAATCTTCTTTTGCGGATCGAACTGGTCCAGTTGGCTCAGCCCTAATCGGTCGATTGCAACTGAAATCAATCCCTCTTCCGCTGTTATCTGTGGATCGTAGAATCTTCCAGCCATCAGCAGCGCTTTTAACGGCGTCAAGCCGACAATCTCGCTTCCGGTCGCTTCGACGCCCAGCGAGTGAGCAATGTTCTTCACCTCTTCGAATGCAATATGCGGTGGAGTTGTTTCATAATCCACAAGATTTATGGAAACCTGAGCGATATTGAGCCGCTCTACCACCACCCCCATCGCTTTCACGGCTTTCAACGATCCGGGAATCTTTACCGCTTCCCCTTTTTCATTTTTGATGGTGTTTCCCGATGCATCTTTTTTGACCCGGCCGCTTTCACGGATGCGCAGTGCAATTTCCTGTGCGACAGCTGCATCGGCAGTGTTGAGGTTGACATTATATGCGATGAGAAATTTACGAGCGCCCGTGACCGTCGCGCCCGATTTTTTGTTGAACGCCGCCGATCCGTAATCCGGCTTCCATTTTGGGTCGAGAAGTTTTTCGGCGAGACCCTCGTATTCTCCTTTGCGAACATCGGCAAGATTTTTTCTATCGGGCGATGTCGCCGCCGCTTCGTAGAGATACACAGGAATATGGAGTTCGGAAGCGACGCGCATACCGAACGCTTTCGCGAGTCCGATACATTCGTCCATCGTTGTCGCGGATACCGGAATAAACGGTACGACGTCCGTTGCGCCGATCCGCGGGTGCTCTCCTTTGTGGCGCTCCATGTCAATAAGCATTGACGCGGTCTTCGCCGATTGAAACGCCGCCTCGGCGACGCCGTCCGGATCGCCGACAAATGTTACGACAACGCGGTTATAGTCTTTATCCGGTTCAACATTCAGCAGCTTAACGTTTTCGACGCTGTGGATGCTCTCGGCGATCGCTTTGATCGTGCTTGCGTTTCGTCCCTCGCTGAAATTGGGGACGCATTCAATTATTTTTTTCATGGATGTCTCTTTTTTAAATAATATTCTGTCTCCTGTATTCTGAATTCCTATGCTGGGATACAGAATTCAGAATACAGAACTCAGGCGACCGGAAGCGGAATAACAATTGCCCCTTCTTTAAAATTTCCCAGAACCTCCGCTTTTCCTTTCATGTACCAGAATCCGACGAGCGCCCCCGTGACCGCATCAAGTTCGTCGCCGTTCATCTTTTTATCGAGACCCTTAACTCCGAGTTTCTCTAATCCTTTTCTTAGTGTGTGAAGTCCATCTTGTTTGCGGCCGGTCTTCCAAACATCCTGTGCGGCCCCGGGATACATTTCAATGACGCGGTACCCCTTTCGTGTAAATTTCTTTTTCAACGCAATGCCTCGTTCGGTGAGCATTCGCATCGGTCCAAGTGTGATCGGGAAGAATCGAATGCCCCGCTTCAACAATTCCCGGTCGCACGGCCGGAAATGTTCGCCGTTCCGGTCGTCGAGCGTTTTTCTTCCCGGCGGAAGATTGAGCGGTGCATCGATCGCAATCAGGTGAGGCCGTGCACGGTCGATAAATTCCAGAATCTCTTCGTTAGAAAATAACGTGTTCCATTGAATAATGCGCCGCCCCCTGAGGAGGCACACTCCGGTATTCCGTTTCGGACTCCCGGCAAGGTCTATGCCTGCGACCAAGGGGGGAGATTTTCTTTTTCGATTAGAATTCAAGCACGGTTCCGTTCTTAATTATTTTCCAGGCAAGATTGACACCGTAATGATACGGGATGTAACTGTAATTTGGAACATCATACAATACGATATCTGCCTGTTTGCCGACCTCGATGCTCCCCGTTTCGTGGGAAAGTCCAAGTGCCGCCGCCCCGTTCAGTGTGCAGGCGGCAATTGTTTCTTCCGGCGTCATTTTCATCTGTGTGCATGCGATCGTCATCATCATCGGCATTGAAAATGACATTGATGAACCGGGGTTGAAATCAGTTGCAATTGCCAGCGGGATGTTTGCATCTATAATAGAGCGGGCGGGGGCGTAGGGATGGTTTAAAAAAAACGACGCCCCGGGAAGAACGGTCGCAACGGTTGATGATTGCTTCAGCGCTTCGAGGCCCTTTGCCGTGAGATGTTCGAGGTGATCGACCGAAATTGCGTTGAGATGAATTCCGAGTTCTGTTCCCCCGATTGCATGAAGTTGGTCGGCGTGCACTTTCGGGATGAGTCCGAATCTCTTTGCTTCAAGAAGTATTTGCTCTGTCTGATGAAGGTCGAAATACCCCTCATCGCAGAAGACATCGCAGAAGACCGCAAGCTGCCGCCCGCCGATGTACGGCAGCATTTTATTTGTGATGAGTTCAACGTAGCCGTTTCTGTCCTCGGCGAACTCCGGCGGGAAGGCATGCGCGCCAAGGAATGTTGGAACGACGGTCATGTAGTGATCCCTGCGAAGGTCGCGCATGACGTCAAGCATCTTTGTTTCGGCCTCAGCGCTCAAGCCGTAACCGCTTTTTATTTCTACGGTCGTTGTCCCCAGTTTCATCATCTCATTGAGCCGGCGCCCGGCAGACCGGAGGAGTTCTTTTTTTGTTGCCGCTCGTGTAGCGTTCATCGTGGAGAGAATTCCTCCTCCCGCGGCGGCAATTTCTTCGTACGATCTTCCTTCCGCGCGCATCGCGAATTCGTTCTCGCGGCTTCCGGCGAAGACAGTGTGCGTGTGCGAATCGACAAATCCCGGCAGGGCGACGCGATTGGAAGCATCGAGCACGTCGATGTCGGGCGCCGCCGATATATCATTCGTCGGTCCGACGCGCTGAATAATTCCGTTCTCGATGAGCACGGCCGCATTTTCAATAACGTTCAGGTCGCGCATTTCTCTTCCGGCGTTGAACGGCTTGCCGTTCGAGGCAACAGTAACGAGCTGGCGAATATTTTTGATGAGAAGGTTCATTGTTTTGTTCCACGAAGAACACGAAGAAACACTAAGTTTTTCTTCGTGCAAGATCGTGCTCTTCGTGGATCATTTAATAAAGCGTTTCCATTCCAATTTTCCAACGCTTCCAAAGTTAATAAGGATCCCAACTCGTAGGCCCGTTGCTTTAAGATAATTCAGAATCTGAGCTTCTTCTTTGCCCGAAAGTTTGTCCAATGCTTTGAGCTCGGCGATTATTTTTCCGTAGCAAATAAAGTCTGCGACATACTCCTTCTTCAGTATCTGATCCTTATATCGAATGCGGAGGCTTCTTTGAGCGTCGAACGGAATACTCCTTCGAGTCATCTCAATTTGAATTGCCTCCCGGTACACTGCTTCAAGAAATCCGTGCCCCAATTCCTGGTGAACCTCAATAGCCGCTCCGATAATTTCAAAGACTTCTGACTTGTACAGTAATTCAATCATAATTCCCCCAAATGTATAGTGAATCACCAGTTCTTTTCTTCGTGCCCCTTTGTGTCCTTCGTGGATTGGTATCCCTTGCAATTCAATACCGGCAGGCGCGGGTATTTACTAAACGATGAGTCGGTTTTGCTCTTCCGGCAAAGATGAAATATGCTCTTTTGTTTGTTGGTGATGAGTGTGTGGAAACTACACGTCTCACATAACCCGATCGTCATGTTTTGACATTTTGAATTGGGATCATTGGAATTTTTACGTTCCATTTCCTCGCATTTTCAATTGCCCTTTCATAGCCGGCGTCTGCATGGCGGATTATCCCCATTCCCGGGTCGTACGTCAGTACGCGGTGCAATCGCATTTCAGCTTCCTTGGTTCCGTCGGCAACCACCACCATTCCGGCATGGATCGAATTTCCGATGCCGACCCCGCCGCCATGGTGTACACTGACCCAACTTGCGCCGCCGGCTGCATTTAATAGAGCATTGAGAATCGGCCAATCGGCAATCGCATCGCTGCCGTCTTTCATTTTTTCAGTTTCGCGATTTGGCGAAGCGACGGACCCGCAGTCCAGATGGTCGCGTCCGATAACAAGCGGTGCGCTGACTTCGCCGTGTGCAACCAGGTCATTAAAAATTTTTCCCATTGCGGCCCGCTCTCCGTAACCGAGCCAGCAAATTCGTGCAGGCAATCCTTGAAATGCGACGTGCTTCTGGGCTTTCTCTATCCAGTTGCAAAGCGGTTTGTTTTCAGGGAACATTTCCATTACAGCGCGGTCGGTTCGATAGATGTCCTCGGGCTTTCCCGATAGAGCCGCCCACCTGAACGGGCCTTTGCCGTCGCAGAACAGGGGACGGACGTATTCCGGCACAAAACCGGGAATGTCAAACGCTTTCTTGACTCCGTTGGCTAACGCCTCGCCGCGAATATTATTTCCATAATCGAAAACAACGGCGCCTTTCTTCCGAAGCTTCAGCATCGCCCGCACGTGATCTGCGATAGACACCTGCGCGAACGCGATATATTTTTTAGGATTCTTTTTCCTAAGATCCAACGCTTTGTCGTACGGCAACCCTGCCGGAACGTAGCCGTTCAGGGTATCATGCGCCGATGTTTGGTCGGTAACAATGTCAGGTAGAAATTTCCCGGCAGCGATCTTTGGGATGATATCTGCGGCATTTCCCAAAAGTCCTACGGAGAGCGGCTGTTTTTTTGTTTTTGCTTCGCGGATAAGCGCCATCGCTTCGTCAAAGTCTTCCGTCATCCTGTCCAGATACCGTGTGTGAAGCCGTTTTTCAATCCGGCCGCGGTCAACCTCAACAACAAGACATGCAGCGCCGTTCAGCGTCGCGGCAAGGGGTTGTGCACCCCCCATTCCGCCAAGGCCTGCGGTGAGCAGAAAAGTTCCGGCGAGCGTTCCCCCAAAATGTTTTGCCGCGCACGCAGCGAATGTTTCGTATGTTCCTTGGAGGATGCCTTGGGTGCCGATATAGATCCAGCTGCCGGCGGTCATCTGCCCGTACATGGTAAGGCCGAGAGCCTCGAGCCTGCGAAATTCATCCCACGTCGCCCATTTTGGAACAAGCATCGCGTTCGAGATGAGAACGCGCGGTGCATTTTCATGCGTTCGGAAAATTCCGACCGGCTTTCCAGATTGAACAAGGAGTGTTTCGTCATTCTCGAGATGTTTCAGGCTATCCACAATTGCGTCAAAGCACTCCCAGTTGCGGGCAGCTTTTCCCGTCCCTCCGTAGACGATTAGCTCGTGCGGCTTCTCGGCAACGGCGGGGTCGAGGTTATTCATCAACATGCGGAGGGCGGCTTCTTGAATCCATCCTTTGCAGGAACGCTGCAAACCGCGCGGTGCGGTTATAGTCCGGTGTTGGTCAGATCGTCGGGCAGTTCTCATTGTTGAAGAGCAACGGTTAATCAAAAGAACGTTTATGGATTACAGCTTGTATCCGATCTTCCGCAAAAATTCTTTTCTAACTTTAATATCGGCTTCAGTCTCGATTCCTTTTGTCTTCACGCCGTCGATGACGCCCATGATGCCCCGGCCTTGATCCGATTCAGCGACAATGACTTCAACCTGATTTGCCGTTGCGCAATAGATGCTGCAGACTTCCGGAATATTCTTGACGATGTTGAGAACGTTAACGGGGAATCCGTTCTCCATAAAGAGAATAAAGCAATGTCCGCACGCAAGGGTGATTGCGTTCTTCTTCGCGAGTTCAATAAGCACTGGATCATTCCCAGACCATCGAACGAGGGCCGGCCCGGACGATTCACAAAAGCCAACGCCGAATTTTATTTGTGAATTTGTTTGAACGATAGCTTCATGAATGTCTTCGACCGTCTTAATAAAATGAGATTGGCCTAAAATGAAATTAGTCGCTTCCGGCTTTTCTACTTTAACAACTTTGATTTCCATATGCATCCTCCGAACGGGGTCGATACCCTTACAGAAAACTCAGACCGTGAAAAACTCTTTAACCTGGTTAAACCTCTCGTGTTCTCGCATTGTCGATATACAATTGTGTACCCGGTTCACAGTGTGAGATGTTGCGTGAATTGAAAAGGAAGCAAAACGATACAAAAACATGTCCCAAAGGTAGAACTATTTGAGGCGAATTTCAATAATTCACTTCTTTGGAGTTGCGGAAGGAGGGAAATGCGAGGGTTCATCGGGCAGGCGCTATAAACAGAAAACCCTGTTTTCTAGACAGGGTTTTCCGAGCAAAAATTGGAGCAAACCTCAAACCTTAGTAACATTAGCTGCCTGTAATCCCTTCGGTCCTTTCTCGACGTCGAACTGAACTTTGTCTCCTTCGTTCAGTGTCTTATAGCCTTCGCCGATGATTGCCTTATAGTGCACGAACACATCTTCGCCAGATTCGCGCTGAATAAATCCGAATCCTTTTGCACTATTGAACCATTTCACTGTTCCCTTCTCCATGGAACAATTCCTTTCTGTAAAGATTTTTCAAAAAAACCTGTCCGAAATACTTTCGGACAAGCGTACAACCGGGTTTTATTGCCTCTATAACGCAAAATCGCAGAAGATGCAAACTCTTAGCTGCACAAATTTTGCCCACTCTGCGATTCTATTTGTTTGCCGATCTTATCATAGACCGGGGAGGTTCTTTTGAAAGACCTGTTCAGCAAAACAATACTCCGAGTGATCCCGGAAGGCATTACAAGCGCAAAAAACGGTGTACTGTTGTTTGCGCCATAAAAATAGGTTGTTTTTATTTTAGACGCAAGCATTTTTTTGTTCCTAAATGCCGGATGTATGTAATCCTCCCTTTGTTTTAGGGTTTTTCCAACAGGGCACGGTTTTAGCCCTCTCCGGGATAGCCCTCCATTGACCAAATTGCACAGATTTCACTCCAAAATGAAAAACAACGCGAAAAATAATTGACTTTATTGCAAAATCTCTTATATTGTGTAACTCTACCGGCAAAGCAAAAGGCTTAACGCCTTTTAGAATTGGGCATTCACAAGACGACTATTCACCGCTGTTTCATCTTCTCCCGCTTAATTCATTTAGTAGATCCTTGTGCAATTTTGCTGGCGTAGCTCAGTTGGTAGAGCAGCTGATTTGTAATCAGCAGGTCGCGGGTTCGAATCCCATCGCCAGCTCATCGGGTATCAAGGGTAGGTAGCGAAGTGGTTAAACGCATCAGACTGTAAATCTGACGGCTCACGCCTTCGGAGGTTCGAATCCTTCCCTACCCACGATCCTACGAAGGATTTAGACTGGTCTGGCGATTAAAAAAATTTCGAGTTTGTGAGTTGGCGGGAGTAACTCAGTTGGTAGAGTCACAGCCTTCCAAGCTGTTGGTCGCGGGTTCGAGTCCCGTCTCCCGCTCAGAATGAGTTTTGTGTGGGGGATGTTTGTCATAGTGAAGATCGCGCTTGCGCAGCTCAGTTGACAGAGCATCCCGCTGAAGGCGGGAAGGTCATCCTCCGAAGGAGGATCGCAAGCTCGAGATAAAAGTTGAAGCGACCGCTTGCGCAGCTCAGTTGACAGAGCATCCCGCTGAAGGCGGGAAGGTCATCCTCCGAAGGAGGATCGCAAGCTCGAGACAAAAATTGAAGCGACCGCTTGCGCAGCTCGGTTGGCAGAGCATCCCGCTGAAGGCGGGAAGGTCATCCTCCGAAGGAGGATCGCAAGCTCGAGATAAAAGTTGAAGCGACCGCTTGCGCAGCTCAGTTGGCAGAGCATCCCGCTGAAGGCGGGAAGGTCATCCTCCGAAGGAGGATCGCAAGCTCGAGATAAAAGTTGAAGCGACCGCTTGCGTAGCTCAGTTGGTAGAGCACTTCCTTGGTAAGGAAGAGGTCATCGGTTCAATCCCGATCGCAAGCTCGAGACAGGCAAAGAATTTGATCCAGAAAAGTCAATATCACGGAGTGCACGGTGAGAGACATCATAACTTTAGAATGCACGGTTTGCAAGAATAGAAATTATTCTACGACGAAGAACAAGAAAAAGCAGACCGGACGTGTTGAGTACAAAAAATACTGTCGTTTTTGCGCTAAACATACCCCGCATAAAGAGACGAAGTAGTTGCATCCGTTATTTTCCTACGTGTGTAGCTCAATTGGTAGAGTAGCGGTCTCCAAAACCGTTGGTTGGGGGTTCGAGTCCCTCCACACGTGCGAAGGTTGTGCAGGCGGTTTACTCATTTTCTAACGAGCTTGACTGATGAAAGAAAAAATACTCGGTTTTTTTACGGATGTGTACAAAGAGATGAGCAAGGTAACCTGGCCCAGAAGGGACGAACTTCAGGATTCGACCGTTCTCGTGCTTGTGGTCTGTCTCATCATTGCGGCCTTTGTCTATCTTGTTGACACAATTGTGAGCCAAGCGCTCAAAGGAATTTTCTAAACCCTATGGCAGAAACAGCGGCGGATAAAAAGTGGTACGTCGTACGGACGTATTCCGGGCACGAGAACAAGGTGAAAGCGTATCTTGAGAGCGAAGTCGCGCAAGCGGGTCTGCAGGAAAAGATCGCAAAAGTCCTTGTCCCATCCGAAAAAGTCTTTGAAGTAAAAGACGGAAAAAAGAAGAGCAAGACAAAGAACTTTTTTCCCGGTTATATTCTTGTTGAAGCCGTGCTTGACGAGAAGACAAAATATATCATTCTCAATACGCCCTCTGTTATGAGTTTTGTCGGCTCGAAAGAGAAGCCAGTGCCGCTGCAGCCGGACGAGGTGCGGCGCCTTATAGGAAAAATTGAACAGAAGGGGGACATTGAACAGATCGAAGTGCCGTTCCACATCGGGGAGCCGGTGAAAGTGATCAGCGGCCCATTTAATAATTTCTCCGGTTTTGTCCAGGAAGTGAATGAAGAGCGTATGAAGCTGAAAGTCATGGTCAGTATTTTCGGGAGAAAGACCCCGGTCGAACTTGACTTCAGCCAGGTTGAAATCGAAAAATAACCGTTGAATCTATTCTGAAAGAGCGTTTCGTATGGCAAAAAAAATTACAGGTTTTGTAAAGCTACAGATTCCAGCCGGACAGGCAAACCCCGCGCCCCCAGTCGGTCCCGCCCTCGGTCAAAAAGGCGTCAATATTATGGAGTTTTGCAAGCAGTTTAATGCAAAGACTCAGGATAAGATGGGACTGATCATTCCGGTTGTAATCACGGTCTACTCGGACAAATCGTTCACATTCATAACGAAAACCCCGCCGGCGGCTGTATTGCTGATCAAAGCTGCAAAGGTTGAGAAGGGCTCAGGCGAACCGAACCGTGTGAAAGTAGGAAAGGTGACCCACGCACAAGTGAAAGAGATCGCCGAAATGAAAATGCCGGATTTGAACGCAGCAAGCCTTGCTGCTGCAATGAGTATGGTCGAAGGGACAGCAAAAAGTTTAGGGATTACCGTAGAAGGATAATTTAGTCACGTGGGAGTTCCCCTAAAAAGGGGGACGTTCGTACCACTATATAGAAGGAACATCCTATGAAATATGGAAAACGCTTTAAGGCCGGGCTGGCGAAGGTCGATAAAAAGAAGCTCTACTCTATAGAAGAGGCTGTTGCAATCGTTAAAGAGACAGCAACGGCAAAATTTAACGAATCAGTTGACATTGCGGTTCGCTTAGGGGTCGACCCGAAGAAAGCGGACCAGGCAATTCGCGGGACGGTCTCGCTGCCGCACGGCATAGGAAAAGAAGTCCGGGTTCTCGTGATGGCGAAGCCACCGAAAGATGCTGAAGCAAAAGCGGCGGGCGCCGACTATGCCGGTTTGCAGGAGTACGTGGAAAAAATTCAAGGCGGGTGGGCGGATATCGATGTTATTATCGCGGCACCGGATGTGATGGTAGAGGTCGGGAAGCTTGGCAAGATTCTCGGCCCTCGTGGACTCATGCCAAACCCGAAAAGCGGTACCGTAACGGCAGATGTTGCCACGGCGGTGAAAGAGGTGAAAGCCGGAAAGATAGAATTTCGCGTCGATAAAGCCGGGGTTGTTCACACAACGGTCGGCAAAGCAAATTTTGAAAAAGAAAAGTTGGTCGACAACGTCAAAGCATTCCTAGCCACGATCGGCCGTCTCAAACCAGCCACAGCAAAAGGACAATACGTAAAGAGTATTGCAGTTTCGTCAACGATGGGTCCCGGCGTTCACATCGACCGCAACGTTGTACAAATATAGTTTGAATCACGCATTCTTTACAAAGAATATTACGCACTCACTTAATTCATTCTTTTGCAGGCGATGCCTTCGCGCAAGCGGGGGGCTTCTCATCGCTTCTAAGAAGGTCAAGAAGAAAAACGAACAATGAAAAAATCAGAGAAAGAAGAAATCATTACCGAAGTGCGGGAAAAGATTTCCCGGGCAAAGGGAATGTTCTTCACCGACTTCAGCGGCATCACTGTGGAGCAGGCGACTGAACTTCGCAGTGAGTTCCGGAAGCTGGGTGTCGACTATACGGTGGTGAAGAATACGCTTGCCCGGAAAGCACTTGAAAGCGTTACGGGATACGATGCGGTCTATAAAAGCCTTGCCGGCCCAACCGGCATCGCTTTCAGCTACAACGATCCCGTGACACCGGCAAAAATCATAAAGAAGTTCCATGACAAGAACCAGAAGCTTTCCTGCAAAGCTTGCGTGATCGATAAGCAAGTGTTCGATGGGTCGAAGTTGGATGAGTTGTCAAAACTTCCGTCGCGCAATGAGATCATCGCAAGTATTCTCGGCTCCATCCAGGCCCCGGCCTCGGGTATCGTCGGCGCCATCAACGCCGTCATGCGGGACCTCGTCGGCGTTATCGATGCGATCGAGAAGAAGAAGGCAGCATAGTTTTTTTGTCAGCAAAAGTGAAATCTAATTTATCAAAAGGAGAACGGTACAATGTCAGCAGTAACTGAATTAGTTGAAAAGATCGAAAAACTCACGTTGCTCGAAGCAGCAGAATTAAAGAAAGCTCTTGAGGAAAAATTCGGCGTCACAGCCGCGGCACCGATGATGATGGCCGGACCCGCAGCAGCAGCGGCGGCTCCGGTCGTCGAAGCGCAGACCGAGTTCACGGTCGTGCTGAAAGAAGCCGGCGCGCAAAAAATCAACGTCATCAAAGTCGTCCGCGCAGCTACAGGACTCGGTTTGAAGGAAGCGAAGGACCTCGTTGATGGCGCGCCGAAAAATGTGAAAGAAGGGGCAAACAAGGACGACGCAGAAAAGTTAAAGAAGGAACTCGAAGAAGCTGGCGCGAAAGTAGAACTGAAGTAACAGCGCCTCGAAAACGAGATCACTTCGAACTTTTTCTGAAAGGTCCATGTTACGTGTATAGAATTCGTACTCTATTTTAACAACTGGACAAGCCGATGGCATCCGCCGAGGGCGGAACACGCTATCGGCTTGTTCAGTCTAATCGGCGGCGATGCAGATTGAGGCGGAGGATCCAACGGAAGAAAAATACGGCAGTTGTGTTTCGAGCAAACCAATCAAAAGTGTCGTTCTCCTCGATGAACACAGTGAGTTTTTCCTTCCCAGTGGAATTACGATTTTTCAGAATATTGTCTAACAATTAATGGGTCGCACGACCCGAAGGAGCGGTTGCATTGAAAAACCAATCCAATGGAAACGGTCAAGATAACGGCCGGGTTTCGTTTGCAAAAATCCCAACCGTTGTTGAGTATCCCGATTTGCTGAACGTCCAGATGGAGTCGTTCGAGCATTTTCTGCAGGAACGCGTCCCGCCTCACAAGCGGAAGAACAAAGGATTGCAGCAAGTGTTCCTCATGAATTTTCCGATTACCGATACGCGGGAAAATTATCTGCTCGAGTTTATAGAGTACTATGTTGAAAAGCCGAAGTACTCGATGCGCGAATGCCAGGAACGGGGATTAACGTACGCCGTGCCGCTGAAGGCAAAGCTCCGGCTCTCCTCGAAAGCAGAGAACGGGAAGGATTTTTCCGATACAATCGAAGAAGTGGTGTACCTTGGCAACCTGCCGTACATGACCGACCGCGGAACGTTTATCATTAACGGAGCGGAGCGCGTCATCGTCAGCCAGCTGCATCGTTCGCCCGGCGTCTTCTTCGGGGAATCGGTCCACCCGAACGGCACGCCGATTTTTTCAGCGCGCATTATTCCATTCCGCGGATCGTGGGTTGAATTCACGACGGACATCAACAACGTCATGTACGCGTACATCGACCGGAAGAAAAAATTTCCCGTTACGACATTACTCCGCGCCCTCGGCTATTCTTCAGACGACGAGATTTTGGAGCTGTTCGGTCTCGTTGAAGAAGCAAAGCTTGCCGACATTGATTTGAAAGAGTATCTCGGCCGCATCATCTGCGGCGATATTGTCGACAGAAAAACGGGTGAAATCATCATCAACAAAGATGCGACGCTCAGCGAAGAAATGATCAAGAAAATCAAGAAGGCGGAAGTGAAGAAGATCCGCTTCTTGAAATCCGAAGAGACGGCAGAGCGTTCGGTCATCGCAAATACGATCCAGAAGGACAGCGTCCACAGCGAAGAAGACGCCCTCGAGGCAATCTACCGCCAGCTTCGTTCGGGCGACGCGCCGGATCTTGACACCGCGAAGAACCTCATCGACAAATTGTTTTTTAATCCGAAACGCTATGACCTCGGCGATGTTGGCCGCCACCGCCTCAATTCAAAATTGAAGCTGGACATTTCGGCTTCGACGACAACGCTGACGAAAGACGATATCATCGCGATCATAAAATACCTGCTCAATCTGCAGCAGGGCAAAACGTCCGTCGACGATATCGATCATCTCGGCAACCGCCGCGTGAGAACGGTGGGCGAACAGATTGCCGCCCAATTCAACGTCGGTCTTTCGCGAATGTGCCGCACCGTGCGCGAACGAATGAATATCCGCGACCAGGAAGCATTCACGCCGGCAGACCTGGTGAACGCACGGACGATCACGAGCGTCATCAATGCATTCTTCGGGACGAACCAGCTTTCGCAGTACATGGACCAGACGAATCCGCTGGCAGAGTTGACGAACAAACGCCGCATGTCGGCGCTCGGACCGGGCGGTTTAACGCGCGAGCGCGCGGGATTCGAGGTGCGCGACGTGCACTATACTCACTACGGCCGGTTATGCCCCATCGAAACTCCGGAAGGTCCGAACATCGGGCTGATTTCGTCGCTGTGTATGCACGCCCGGGTGAACGAGTTTGGATTTATTGAAACTCCCTACCGTCCTGTGCGCAAAGGAAAAGTATCGGAATCGGAAATAGAATATCTGAACGCAGAACAGGAAGACGAATACATCATCGCTCAGGCGAATGTGCCGCTTGATGAACGGAACCGGTTTAAAACAGATCGTGTGACGTCGCGGCATCGCGGTGATTTCGTCGTTCATCCGCCGGACGATATCCAATACATGGACGTTGCACCGACGCAGATCGTCAGCGCCGCCGCCGCGCTTATTCCGTTCCTCGAGCACGACGATGCGAACCGCGCACTGATGGGCTCGAACATGCAGCGGCAGTCCGTTCCGTTGCTGCGCCCCGATGCGCCGATAGTCGGAACAGGGCTTGAAGAAATGGTCGCCCGCGATTCCCGCACTTGCGTCATCGCTGAGCGGGCGGGCGTTGTCGAAAACGTATCCGGGAATAAGATCATCGTCGTTTATGACATCGACGAAACCAACACCGAAGCGCTGGTAAGTTTCGACGACAAACGCCGCGTCGAATATCAGCTGACAAAGTTTTTCCGGACGAACCAGGATACGTGCATCAATCAAAAAGCGATTGTTGTGCCCGGTCAGCGCTTCAAAAAAGGCGAAGTGCTCGCCGACGGTTGCGCGACCGATCACGGCGAATTGGCATTAGGCAGGAACGTTCTCGTCGCCTTCATGCCGTGGCGAGGGTACAACTTTGAGGACGCCATCATCATGAACGAACGAATCGTGTCGGAAGACGTCTATACGTCGATCCATATCGAGGAGTTCGAGCTTCAGGTGCGCGATACGAAGCGCGGCGAAGAAGAGTTAACGCGCGAAATCCCCAACGTGAGCGAAGAAGCGACAAAAGACCTGGACGAGAACGGTATCATCCGTGTCGGTGCTGAAGTGAAAGAAGGGGACATCCTTATCGGAAAAATTACTCCAAAAGGAGAAACAGATCCGACACCGGAAGAGAAACTGTTGAAAGCAATCTTCGGCGAAAAGGCCGGCGACGTCAAAGATGCATCGTTGAAAGCTCCTCCCGGAATGAAAGGCATCGTCATCGAGACGAAGCTTTTCAGCCGCAAGAAGAAAGACGCGGAGACGAAGAAGGAAGACAAAAAGCATCTTGACCTTCTCGAGAAGCAGCGGCGCAAAGATATCAAAGACCATTACGAAAAGTTAGGGCGCAAGCTCGACCTTCTGTTGAATGAAGAGAAATCCGTCGGCGTGCGGGACAAGGACGGCAACGTCGTGTTCCGAAGCGGAACGCAGTTTAAAGAAGGGACATTCTCGTCATACGACAATCTTGAGAAGCTCGACTTCTCTCAGGAATGGGTCGATGATAAGCGAAAGAATAATTTGCTCGTCCGCGTCTTCGAGAATTATTTCGATGCACTCAATCACATCGAAGAAGCGTACAAGCATGAGAAGAACAAGATCATGCTTGGCGACGAGCTGCCCCCCGGAATTGTTCAGCTCGCAAAAGTCTATGTAGCGAAGAAGCGAAAACTTTCTGTCGGCGATAAAATGGCCGGAAGGCACGGCAATAAAGGTGTTGTTGCGGCGATCGTTCCTCGCGAGGATATGCCGTTCATGCCCGATGGAACCCCGGTTGACATCGTGTTGAATCCGCTCGGCGTGCCGTCACGCATGAATCTCGGCCAGCTCTTCGAGACTGCTCTCGGATGGGCCGGCCAGGCGATGGGCGTGAAATTTTCCACCCCGATCTTTGACGGCGCAAGCTGGGAAGATGTGCAGGAGCAGCTAACGAAGGCCGGCTTGCACGCGGAATCCCGCAGCGTGTTGCATGATGGACGGACCGGTGAACGTTTCGACCAGGAAGTCACGGTCGGCTACATCTATATGATGAAGCTCTCCCATCTGGTCGACGACAAGATCCACGCGCGCTCGATCGGACCGTACTCGCTCATTACACAGCAGCCGCTCGGAGGAAAAGCGCAGTTCGGCGGGCAGCGATTCGGAGAAATGGAAGTCTGGGCTTTGCAAGGGTACGGTGCAGCTCACGTTCTGCAGGAAATCCTTACCGTCAAGTCCGACGACGTTGTCGGACGGGCGAAAGTCTACGAAGCGATTGTCAAAGGAGACAATCTGCCCGAGTCGAATATTCCGGAATCGTTTAACGTGTTGATTCGCGAACTGCAAGGATTAGGGCTCGAAATGAAGATCGAGTAGGCGAAAGAACGATTGGACAGGCGGCGCGCTACGGTAGCGATGCCGCCGTTCGTTGAACACTTCATAATTGGAGATTGGCGTATGCCTTACACACCACACGATACAAACGTTAAGAGAAACTTCACAAAAATTACCGTCAGCCTCGCTTCATCGGACGCAATTCTGCAGCGCTCGTACGGCGAAGTCACAAAACCCGAAACGATCAATTACCGCTCGTTCCGCCCCGAGAAGGACGGATTGTTCTGTGAGAAGATCTTCGGCCCGGTGCGCGACTGGGAATGCCATTGCGGGAAGTATAAACGCATCCGGTATAAAGGCATCATTTGCGACCGCTGCGGCGTCGAAGTAACGCAGAAAAGTGTTCGCCGTGAACGCATGGGACACATCAGTCTTGCAGTCCCGATCGTGCACATCTGGCACTTCCGATCGCTCCCGAGCAAGATCGGGTACGTGCTCGGTGTCAGCAACAAAGACCTTGAACGCATCATCTATTACGAGTCGTACGTTGTCGTCAATCCCGGAACGACGGGATTGCAGAAGCAAGACCTGATCACCGAAGACCAGTACTTCGAAATTCTATCGTCTCTCCCGGAGAAAAATCAGGACCTGGAAGACGACGACCCCAAGAAGTTTATCGCGAAGATCGGCGGAGAAGCGGTTCGCGATCTGTTGAAGCGCGTCGATATTGAAGGGCTGTCCGTAGAACTTCGCATGCAGGTGAAAGAAGAAACGTCGGCTCAGAAAAAAACGGAAGCGCTGAAAAGGCTTCGCGTTATTGAGTCGTTCCGCGAGACCGAAGGCGGTGTGCCCAATAAGCCCGAGTGGATGGTGTTGAACGTCATTCCGGTCATTCCCCCGGAACTTCGCCCCCTTGTTCCTCTCGAAGGCGGACGGTTTGCGACATCAGATTTGAACGATTTATACCGCCGTGTTATTATCCGCAACAACCGTTTGAAGAGACTGATCGACATCAAAGCGCCCGAAGTCATTCTCCGCAACGAGAAGCGCATGCTGCAGGAAGCAGTTGACTCGCTCTTCGACAATTCCCGCCGCGTCAACGCGGTGCGCAGCGACAACAACCGTGCGCTGAAATCTCTTTCCGATATGTTGAAAGGAAAGCAAGGGCGGTTTCGCCAGAACTTGCTTGGCAAGCGCGTTGATTATTCCGGACGGTCCGTTATTGTCGTCGGCCCGGAGCTGATGCTGCACCAATGCGGTCTTCCAAAAGACATGGCAGTGGAATTGTTCAAGCCCTTCATCATCCGCAAGCTGATCGAGCGCGGCATGGCGAAAACAGTGAAGAGCGCAAAGAAAATGGTGGACCGGAAGGGACAGGAAATTTGGGAAATTCTTGAGAACATTATTGACGGCCACCCGGTGCTGTTGAACCGCGCCCCGACCCTTCACAGACTCGGCATCCAGGCATTCCAGCCGGTGCTCGTCGAAGGAAAAGCGCTGCGAATTCATCCGATGGTGTGTACCGCATTCAACGCCGATTTTGACGGCGACCAGATGGCAGTGCACATTCCGCTCTCGTACGATGCGCAGCTTGAAGCGCGCATTCTCATGTTGTCGAGCCATAATATTTTGTCTCCTGCAAGCGGCGCCCCAATCGTGACGCCGACACAAGACCAGGTTCTCGGGTGCTACTACCTCACGAAGTCGAGGACGGGCGATCAGGGTGAAGGAAAAATGTTTTCATCGCCGGAAGAAGTGATCATTGCCTACAACGAAAATAAAATATCGCTCCATGCGCGCATTAAAGTCCGCATCGACCGCAAGATCGTTGAAACGACGACGGGACGTGTTCTGTTCAGCAGAATTGTTCCGAGTGAAATCGGGTTTGTCAACGAACTTCTGAACAAGAAACGGTTGGTGCAAATCATCGCAACGACGTTCCGCAAATGCGGCAATCTCCGGACAGCACTGTTCCTCGACGAGCTCAAAACTCTCGGCTTTATGTATGCAACAAAAGGAGGGCTCTCCGTCAGCGTTGCTGACGTTGCGATCCCGAAAGAGAAAGAGGAGATGATCAATAAGTCGCTTAAAGATGTTGACTCTGTCGAGCGGCAGTATCAGAATGGATTTATCACCAACGGTGAGCGGTATAATAAGGTGATCGATATCTGGACCCGGACGACGAGCCGCGTTGCCGAAAAACTTTTCGACTCGCTCCAGCACTCACGCGAAGGGTTCAATTCTCTCTATATGATGATCGATTCCGGCGCGCGCGGTTCGAAAGAACAAGTGCGGCAGCTTGCGGGCATGAGAGGGTTGATGGCAAAGCCGCAGAAGTCTCTCTCCGGCGCCACAGGCGAGTTGATCGAGAACCCGATTATTGCAAATTTCCGCGAAGGTCTTTCTATCCTCGAATATTTTATTTCAACTCACGGAGCGCGAAAAGGACTTGCCGACACGGCGCTGAAGACCGCCGATGCCGGTTATCTGACCCGCCGCCTTGTCGACGTTGCACAAGACGCAATTGTGTCGATTGAGGACTGCGGTGCAATCCGCGGCGTTTTGACTGGCGCGTTGAAGGAAGGCGAAGACGTTAAAGAACCGTTGTCGGAGAGGATCCTCGGCAGGGTTGCCGTTCATGATGTTATCGACCCGCTGGCGCAAAAAGTCATCGTAAAATCCGGCAATATTATCGACGAGGACATTGCACAAGCGATTTCAGAAACGTCGATTGAACAGGTCGAGATCCGTTCGGTGCTGACTTGCGAAGCAAAGCGCGGTGTATGCGCGAAATGTTACGGCAGGAATCTGACAACCGCCAAGCTGGTCGAAGTCGGCGAGACTGTCGGAACCGTCGCCGCTCAGTCGATCGGCGAACCGGGAACACAGTTGACACTTCGGACATTCCACACCGGCGGAACGGCGAGCTTGATCGCGGCACAATCGCAGATCGTTTCAAAATTCGACGGCCATGTAAAGTACGACGGCTTGAAGTCGATTACCGTAAAGACTGAAGAAGGGTCTAAAATTCTTTCACTCGGTAGAAGCGGCGTCGTGAATGTCCTCGACGATGATAACCGCATTCTGACAAAGTACGACATCCCATACGGCGCAGTCCTTCAAATGAAAGACGGCTCGAAAATTTCAAAGGGCGAACTGATCTACGAGTGGGATCCTTACAATGCGGTCATCATTTCTGAACATTCCGGCGTCATAAAATACCAGGATTTAAAGGAAGACGTGACGTACCGTGAAGAACCGGACGAGCAGACGGGCCACATTCAAAAAGTGGTTATCGACTCGCGCGACCGTACACTGAGCCCGTCTATTCTCGTTGCAAACAAGGGGGGATCGAAAATTGCAAACTACATTATTCCGACACGCGCACACATGATGGTTGATGACGGCGAGGAAATTAACGCCGGTACCGTCCTTGTGAAAATTCCCCGCGACAGTGGAAAGACTCGCGACATCACCGGCGGTCTGCCGAGAGTGACCGAGCTCTTCGAAGCACGCTCACCAGCCGACCCGGCAATCGTCGGCGAGATTGACGGCGTTGTCCGATTTGGCGGACAGAAGCGCGGCTCTCGTGAAGTGATCGTAGAGAGTCACGACAAACAGGACCACAAGACGTACCTTATCCCGCACGGCAAACATATTCTTGTGCAGGAAAACGACGTCATCCGGGCCGGAGAACGAATCTCGGACGGCGCGATTGATCCGCACGATATCCTCCGCATCAAAGGCACGAGTGCGGTGCAGGAATATCTTGTCAACGAAATCCAGGAAGTGTACAGAATGCAGGGCGTGAAGATCAACGACAAGCATATCGAAACCATCGTCCGTCAAATGATGCAGAAGGTTCGTATCAGCGATTCGGGCGACACTCGTTTCCTCGAGGGAGACTACGTCGATAAAGTGAAATTCGCCGAAGAGAATGCGCGGCTTCAAGGAATGGTTTACATCGAAAGCAAAGGCGATTCGAAGTTCAAGAATATGACCGTTGTGGAAAAGAAGAAGGCCAAAGAAAGCAACACCGATTTGAAGAAGAAAACAAAGAAGGTTGCAGAGTTCAGGGACGCTGAGCCGGCGATGTCCGAACCTATTCTTCTCGGCATTACCGCCGCTTCGCTTTCAACCGACAGCTTTATTGCAGCGGCAGCGTTCCAAGAGACCACAAAGGTTTTGACCGATGCTGCAATCGAGGGAAAAGTTGACTACTTGCTTGGGTTAAAAGAAAACGTCATCATGGGCCACCTTATTCCTGCGGGCACGGGATTGAAAAAATTCCGGGATGTTCTCGTGACGTCAAAAGAAACGTCCTTGGTGGCTGAAAAACCCGTTGAAGAACCCGAGACAGCGACCGAGGAGGAGGAAGTGGTTGTCGTAAAGAAAACTCGCAAGAGAAGCAAGACAGTAGCGTGACCGGCTGAATTGGAGTGAGGAGCACGGCGGCCGAATTTACCGCAGAAAAATCTTGACTTGTTTTCGACATTTTTGTATATTGGTAAGCTAATTTTTTCTTTGAAGCACTGAAACAGTTATTTCGGAGCGAACTTTTGCCAACGATAAATCAGTTAGTCCGATTAGGCCGGAGAAGCATTTTGTTTAAGAGCAAAGCGCCCGCCCTTGCGGGTAATCCGCAGAAGCGTGGTGTGTGCACAAGAGTATACACAACCACTCCTAAAAAGCCTAATTCGGCGCTGCGTAAAGTCGCCCGTGTGCGATTAACGAACGGTATTGAAGTAACCGCCTACATCCCGGGCGAAGGTCATAATTTGCAGGAACACTCTATAGTAATGATCCGCGGCGGAAGAGTGAAAGATCTGCCAGGTGTTCGGTATCATATTATTCGAGGAACGCTCGATACCGCAGGGGTAAATGAGCGAAAACAAGGAAGGTCAAAGTACGGCGCAAAACGCCCGAAGTAATTTCCCTATGAGAAAAAAAAGAGCAGAAAAAAGATCGATTCTTAACGACCCGAAATTTAACGACCCTTTGGTGGCTCGTTTCATCAATAACATTATGAAGCAGGGCAAAAAGAACGTCGCCCAATCGATTTTTTACGATGCACTTGAAGTAATAGGTGACCGAACCAAGTCAAATGCCATTGATGTTTTCAAAAAAGCTGTAAACAATGTTGCCCCTGTGATCGAAGTGCGAGCTCGACGTGTTGGCGGGGCGACCTATCAGGTACCTACAGAAGTTCGTCCCGAACGGCGAACCGCTCTTGCAATCCGCTGGCTTATCAACTACTCGAAAGAACGTTCGGATAAAGCAATGTCGTTGAAGCTTGCTTCAGAGTTTATGGCGGCTGCGAACGGCGAAGGAAATGCCGTTAAGAAAAAAGAAGACACGCACCGCATGGCTGAAGCAAATAAGGCTTTCGCGCATTTCAAGTGGTAAAATAATGCGGTAACCCGCGTTACAGCATTCACACTGACTTAGAAGTACTCTCTGCGTTTCAGGATTTTTGGAGTGTTATGCCCAGAAAATATTCGCTCGAGCGAACACGAAATATAGGAATTATGGCGCATATCGATGCGGGTAAGACCACAACGACCGAGCGCATCCTGTACTATACGGGAGTTCTGCATCGAATGGGCGAAGTGCATGACGGCGCTGCAACCATGGACTGGATGGAACAGGAGAAGGAGCGGGGCATTACCATTACTTCGGCGGCGACGACCTGTTTTTGGAGAGACCATTACATCAACATTATTGATACGCCGGGGCATGTTGACTTTACGATTGAAGTCGAACGCTCACTGCGTGTTCTCGACGGCGCGGTCGCGTTATTCTGTTCGGTTGGCGGCGTTGAGCCGCAGTCCGAAACCGTGTGGCGTCAGGCGGACAAATACGGAGTTCCCCGAATTGCGTTTGTGAATAAAATGGACCGTGTCGGCGCGGATTTCCTCGGCGCAGTGCAAATGATGAAAGACCGGCTCGGTGCAAATGCCGTGCCTATTCATTTGCCCGTCGGCGAGGGAGACATCTTCACCGGCATTATCGATTTAATCTCGATGAAGGCGCGCATTTTCCATGAAGAGTCTAACGGCATGACGTGGGACGACATAGCCATACCGCACGACCTCCAGAAGCTTGCCGCAGAATATCGTACAAAAATGCTGGAAGCCGTCTCGGATGAAGACGACTCGCTCCTCGAGAAGTACCTCGAAGGTAAAGAGATCACGCCGCAAGAAATTACCGCGGTCCTGCGCAGGGCTTGTCTGAAAACGAGCATTGTTCCCGTTCTGTGCGGTTCCTCGTTCAAGAATAAAGGCGTTCAAATGCTGCTCGACGCCGTTGTTGATTTTCTTCCTTCGCCCCTCGACATCAACAAGGGAGAAATTTCCGGCCATCATCCGAACATGAAAGACGTGATCGTCCGCAAAGTGGCAGATGGTGAGAAGTTCACCGCGCTCGCATTCAAGATCATGACCGACCCGTTTGTCGGAAGGCTAACGTATTTTCGCATTTACACCGGAAGCGTCAAAGCCGGGTCGTATCTTTATAACTCGAGCAGCGACCGGAAAGAGCGTCTTGGACGTGTTCTTCGCATGCACGCCAATCATCGTGAAGATGTCGATGAGGGATTCTCCGGCGACATCCTCGCCGCCATCGGATTCAAGAATACACGTACCGGCGACACGCTCTGTGATGAAGATGATCCGATCATTTTAGAGAAGATGATATTCCCGGAACCCGTTATTCACCAGGCGATCGAGCCGAAGACAAAGGCCGACCAGGAGAAGATGGGCGAGGCGATGCAGAAGCTTTCTGAAGAAGATCCGACATTCCGCGTCTCGACAAATGAGGAAACGGGCCAAACAATTATCGGAGGAATGGGCGAGCTTCATCTCGAAATTATTGTCGACCGCATGAAGCGTGAATTCAAAGTCGAAGCCAACGTCGGACGTCCTCAGGTTGCCTATAAAGAAACGATCCGCAAGAAAGTCCAAGCGGAAGGCAAGTTCATCCGTCAATCCGGCGGCAAAGGACAATTTGGCCACGTCTGGATCGAACTCGAACCAAACGAAAAAGGCAAAGGATACGAATTCGAAGACGCGATCGTCGGCGGAACCGTGCCGCGGGAGTTTATTAAACCGGTGTCTGTTGGTATACAAGAAGCGATGAAAAACGGAATCCTCGCAGGTTATCCGGTTGAAGACGTGAAAGTGAAGCTGTTCGACGGCTCGTACCACGACGTCGATTCATCTGAAATGGCATTCAAGATTGCGGGTTCTATCGCGTTTCAAGCCGCCGCAAAAAAAGCAAGCCCCGTCATCCTCGAACCGATCATGGCGGTCGAAGTTGTAACACCGGAAGAATATCTCGGCGATGTGATGGGAGATTTGAATTCACGCCGGGGAAAAATCGAAGGGATTACTCCCCGCAAGGATGCTCATGTTGTCAAAGCAACCGTGCCGTTGTCCGAGATGTTCGGATACGCAACGACAATGCGCTCGATGACACAGGGGCGCGCGCTCTATACAATGCAGTTTTCACACTACGATGAGACGCCGAAATCAATTTCCGAGCAAATTATTGAGAAAGTAAAAGGCAAAGAAGCCGTTACTGCCTGATTGGCGACAGAGATTAAAAACACCTTGTTCACAATTATGTAAGGAGACATCCTCATGGCAAAAGAAAAATTTGACCGCAGCAAGCCGCATGTGAACGTCGGAACAATTGGCCACGTTGACCACGGCAAGACAACCTTGACCGCTGCCATTACAATGGTTCTTGCAAAAAAAGGCCTTTCGCAGATTCGAACGTTCGACAGCATTGACAATGCGCCTGAAGAAAAAGCGCGCGGCATAACCATTGCTACGGCACACGTGGAGTATTCGACTGAAAAGCGCCACTACGCTCACGTCGACTGCCCCGGCCATGCCGACTATGTGAAGAACATGATCACGGGCGCCGCACAAATGGACGGAGCCATAGTTGTCGTTGCGGGAACGGATGGACCGATGCCCCAGACACGCGAGCACATTATACTTGCACGTCAAGTCGGCGTGCCCCGTATCATCGTCTTTTTGAACAAAGTTGACGCCGTCGACGACCCCGAGTTGCTCGACCTCGTCGAGATGGAAATGCGCGACTTGTTGAAGGCGAATGAATTTCCGGGCGATGAGATCCCGATTATTCGCGGATCTGCATTGAAGGCGATGGAAGCCGCGTTGCGGCCGGATGTAAAAGCCGACGACCCCGCGTTCAAGTGCATTATGGATCTAATGGATGCCATCGACTCGTATATTCCTCTTCCGCAGCGCGATATCGATAAGCCGTTTTTGATGCCGGTTGAAGACGTCTTCTCAATCACCGGCCGCGGTACAGTCGGCACGGGACGTGTCGACCGCGGTCGCGCCAAAGTCGGCGATGAAGTTGAGGTAATTGGTCTCGGTCAGCATAAGAAGACGGTTATCACCGGAGCGGAAATGTTCCGCAAAGAGCTTGAAGAAGTTGTTGCAGGCGACAACGCCGGACTCCTTCTGCGCGGAATTGAAAAAGACGACCTCGAACGCGGCATGGTTATCGCAAAGCCCGGTTCCATCACGCCGCATAAGAAATTTAATGCCCAGGTCTACGTGTTGAAGAAAGAAGAAGGCGGGCGGCATACACCGTTCTTGAACGGCTACCGTCCTCAATTCTACTTCCGGACAACAGATGTGACCGGTGTTGTAACTCTTCCGCAGGGCGTGGAAATGGTCATGCCGGGCGATAACGTCGACAACATGCAGATCGAACTGATCTCCACGATCGCGATGGAAGAAAAATTGCGGTTCGCTATTCGTGAAGGCGGACGTACAGTCGGTTCCGGTGTTGTTACAAAGATCATAGAATAAGGGCTGTTTAACTTTTGAGCCGCGTTCCGTTAAGAGCGAGACGCGGCTCGCACGGAGTTCCAAGTGGCTGGTCAAAAAATTCGCATCAAATTAAAATCGTACGATCATAACCTGATTGATAAATCGGCTGAAAAGATTATCAAGACAGTGAAGTCAACCGGTGCGGTTGTTTCGGGACCGATTCCGCTGCCGACGAAACGAACGCTCTATACCGTTCTGCGTTCGCCGCACGTCGACAAGAAATCGCGCGAACAATTCGAGACACGTTCTCACAAGCGCCTCATCGACATCCTCACTTCCGGCACAAAAACGGTCGACGCGTTGATGAAACTCGACCTTCCCGCCGGTGTCGATGTCGAAATCAAGGTGTAGCGGTCGATGAGATTGCAACCGGCCGTTTCACTAGAACAGGTCGTCAGTCAGCAAAAGATTTTTGGCTAACCGGTTTCTCAAAAGTGCAGATACCGAAGGAGTTTATACAGTGAGTGGTATACTAGGAAAAAAAGTCGGCATGACAAGCATCTTCGATGAAAACGGAGTTTCGATTCCGTGCACCGTCATTGAAGCCGGTCCTTGTTATGTAACTCAAATTCGAACAAAGGCAAAGGACGGCTATGAAGCCGTCCAGCTTGGTTTTGACGAAAAGCCCGACCGGCTTGTCAACAAACCCGCTAAAGGCCATTTTGCGAAAGCGAATGTAAAGGCGCTGCGCCTTCTGAAAGAATTCCGTGATTTTAAGGCGGGCGATATCGCGATCGGAAAAGAAGTGAAGGTCGACCTTTTTACAAAAGGCGACAAGGTGTCCGTCACGGCAAAATCGAAAGGCAAGGGGTTCCAGGGTGTTGTCCGCCGGCATCATTTCTCCGGCGTTGGCATGACGACACACGGCCAGTCGGACCGCGTCCGCGCACCGGGCTCCATTGGTTCTTCGTCGTATCCATCGCGCGTGTTCAAGGGAATGCGTATGGCCGGGCGGATGGGATTCAGAAACGTGACGGTGAAAAATTTAACGGTCGTGCAGGTGATCCTCGAATCGAATCTAATTCTCGTGAAAGGCTCCGTCCCGGGCGCGATCAACACGTACGTTGAGATTACGAAATAAATTTCACACGACGCCGCAAAAGAAAGTACAAGACAATGAAAGTTGATGTGTTAAAGAAAGATGGAACAAAGTCCGGCGAGACGGTGACGCTCGCGCCGGAAATCTTCGAAGTGACGCCGAACGACCATGCAATTTATATGGCGGTGCGTTCGTACATGGCGAATCAAAGGCAGGGCACACACCAGACAAAAGAACGCGGCGATGTCCGCGGCGGCGGCAAGAAGCCGTTTGCGCAAAAGAAAACAGGGCGCGCTCGCCAAGGAACAAGCCGATCTCCGTTAATGGCAGGCGGCGGAACCGTGTTCGGGCCGCACCCGCACGATTATGAGGTGAAACTGCCGGCAAAAGTAAAACGCATTGCCCGTAAATCGGCGCTGGCCTATAAGGCGAAAGAATCGGGAATCGTTGTCGTGGAAGATTTCAGTTTCAATGCACCGAAGACGAAGGAGATGGCGGGAGTGCTGAAGGCGCTCCAGGTCGCGTCGAAAAAAGTGTTGTTTCTCGTTCCGAAAAAGGACGATAACGTGTTGAAGTCGGGCAGGAACATTCCTAAACTTCATATCCTCGAGGCCGCCAAAGCGTCGACGTATGAAATTGTGGACAGCGCAGTTCTCGTCATACAAAAGAGTGCGGTTGATATTCTTCAAAAAACGTTTTCCAATTAAGACGAGCTACCGATGAGTGTAATTTTAAAACGACCCCTGATTACCGAGAAGATGACTGCGCTTGCCGAGAAACGCCAGTACGCGTTTGAAGTGGACATCAACGCAAACAAGATTGACATCGCCCGCGCCATTGAGAAAAAATTTAATGTAAATGTCGTGAGTATCCGGACGATCCGTTCGAAAGGAAAACACAAAGCGCAGATGACCAAGCGGGGAAGAATTCCCGGCAAACGGGCCGACTTCAAAAAAGCAATTGTGACGCTGAAGCAAGACCAGAAGATCGACTTCTTCGAAAACGTGTAACAGAGCGAAAGCAGAGTTATGGCATTACGAAAACTAAAACCGACTACAGCCGCGACCCGGTACTATACCATTTCAACCTTCGAAGAAATTACGAAGACGACGCCCGAAAAAGCGCTGCTTGGGCCGATAAAGAAATCCGGCGGACGGAACAGTTACGGGCGGGTCACGTCGCGTCATCGCGGCGGCGGGCATAAACGCAGATACCGCATTATCGATTTCAAAAGAGATAAGCGGGACATTTCGGCGAAAGTTATGTCGATTCAGTATGACCCGAATCGTGCCACGCGCATCGCGCTGGTGCAGTACACCGACGGTGAAAAACGATACATCCTTGCTCCGGAAGGGTTGAAAGTGAACGACCAGATTGTCGCGGGCAATGAAGTGGAGATTAAGATGGGGAACGCGATGCCGTTGAAGGCGATTCCGGTCAACACGCAGATACACAACATTGAAATGCGGGAAGGCAAGGGGGGACAGATCGCACGCAGCGCGGGCAACTTTGCGACCGTGCAGGCGAAAGAAGGCGATTTCGTTCTTCTCAAACTTCCCTCCGGCGAGGTTCGCAATATCCGCAATGGATGCTATGCCACGATCGGGATGCTCGGCAATATTGACCATGAGAAAATCAGCGTGGGAAAAGCGGGGCGTTCGCGCTGGCTCGGAATTCGTTCACACGTTCGCGGTGTCGCTATGAATCCTGTCGACCATCCGATGGGCGGCGGTGAAGGCAAGACATCCGGCGGCGGCCATCCGGTCAGCCCGTGGGGCCAGAAATCCAAAGGATTGAAAACGCGCAAAAAGAAAAAATCATCCAGTCAATACATTGTCAAACGCCGCAAGTAAAGAGTAGAAGCCTATGAGTCGATCAGTAAAAAAGGGACCGTTCATCGATCCCAAGTTGCAGGCAAAAGTCGAAGCCCTGAACAAGAGCAACAGGAAACAAGTGATCAAGACGTGGTCGCGTTCATCGACTATCGCGCCGGACTTTGTCGGACACACTTTTGCCGTCCATAACGGCAATAAATTTATCCCGGTGTATATTCAGGAATCGATGGTCGGCCACAAGCTCGGCGAGTTTGCGCCGACGAGAATTTTCCGGGCGCATCCCGGATTGAGGACGGAAGCGACAACGACGACACCGTCCGAATAAGAATATTTTGCGTACAGATTCTGGAGTTTTTCATGGAAGCAAAAGCAATTAACAGGTACATCGGAACATCGCCCCGCAAGATGCGGTTGGTGGTCGATTTGATCCGCGGAAAATCGGTCGGCGATGCGCTGAACATCCTTCATTTTTCCCCGAAGCATGCCTCGAAGACGGCGGAAAAAGTGTTACGGTCGGCAATCTCGAATCTTCAGAACAAGGATGATGCTGGCCGGATCGACACCGACGACATTTACGTGAAGGAATGTTTTGTGGACGGCGGTGCTATGATGAAACGAATTTTACCCGCTCCGATGGGACGCGCATTCAGGATGCTGAAGCGTTCAAACCATGTGACGATTGTTGTTGCTCAGCGTGAAACGAAGAAAAAATAAGTCCACGAGGCGTTGTATGACAACCATTATACTATTCCGGCTTTAGGAGAACACAGTGGGACAAAAAACACACCCGGTCGGCTTCCGGTTAGGCGTCATCAAGACGTGGGATTCGAACTGGTACGACGAAAAAGGTTTCGCGGCGAAACTCAATGAAGATGTGATGATTCGTAACTATGTTCGCAACCGCTTGAAAAAGGCCGGCATCTCAAAGATTCAAATTGAGAGAACTCCGAAGAATGCGCGCATCACTATTCATACATCACGTCCGGGCATTGTGATCGGTAAAAGCGGAAAAGAAATTTCGCAGCTCGAAGAAGAACTTAAAAAAATCACGAACAAGGAAGTGAAGATCCTCATCAGCGAAATTAAGCGCCCGGAATTGGACGCACAGCTTGTCGCGGAAAATATCGCCTCGCAGCTTGAGGGACGCATTTCATTCCGCCGTGCCATGAAGCAGGGAATCACCGCAGCCATGCGGATGGGTGCTGAAGGCGTCCGCGTAATGTGCAGCGGCCGTCTCGGCGGTGCAGAAATGGCGAGGCGCGAGCAGTATAAAGAAGGACGGATTCCGCTTCATACACTCAGGGCCGACATCGATTACGCCAACGCGACGGCGCAAACAATCTATGGTTTGATCGGTGTGAAAGTGTGGATTTGCAAGGGCGAAGTTCTCGGGAGCGCAGCACGGTAAGGCCGCGACGTTTCACTGCACGATACGATATTGGAGATTACGAATTATGTTAATGCCGAAAAGAGTGAAGTACAGAAAGGCTCAGCGCGGACGCATGCGCGGCAAAGCAACACGTGGCGCCACCATCGCGTTTGGCGATTTCGGGTTGAAGGCTATGGAGCCCGGCTGGATTACCCAGCGTCAAATCGAAGCATCGCGCGTTGCCCTGACCCGAATGATGAAACGCGAAGGAAAAGTGTGGATCAGGATTTTTCCGGACAAGCCGGTAACAAAGAAACCGGCCGAGACCCGAATGGGAAGCGGAAAAGGAAACCCGGAGTTCTGGGTTGTCGTCATTAAACCCGGACGCGTGATGTTTGAAATCGGCGGAGTAAAAAAAGAAATGGCGAAGGAAGCTCTGACGCTAGCGGCACACAAGCTCCCCATCAAAACAAAGTTTGTCACACGTATTGATTACGACGCTCATTAAAAACGTACACCACGACAATGAAAACGTTTGAAATAAAAGACCTCTCTGATTCGGAATTAGCAAAAAGAATCGCCGATGACAAAGAATCGCTCGCTCATATGAAATTCCAGCAGGCGACGAAGCAAATCGAAAACACGGCGAAGCTTAAGCTCATTCGCCGCGACATCGCGCGCATGATGACGATGTTGAATCAGCGGAAAAGAAAAGCGGCAGCGACTAAGCCATAACCGGAGCAACGGAGACTGTCACACAATGGATACTAGAACTACTCGACGAAAAACGCGCATTGGAAAAGTTGTCAGCACAAAAATGATGAAGAGCATCGTTGTTGCGATTGAACGGCGTACGCCCCATGCGCTGTACAAGAAATATTTCCGCCGCACGACAACTCTGATGGCCCACGATGAAAAGGGCGAAGCCGGGCTCGGCGATACCGTGCGCATTATGGAAACGCGCCCCCTCAGCAAAAACAAACGATGGCGACTGGTAGAAGTGGTTGCAAAAGCGAAGTAATCGACTTTAGGAGTGTGTCATGATTCAGGAAGAAACGAATTTAGTGGTTGCGGACAACTCGGGCGCAAAAAAAGTGCGCTGTATTCGCATTCTGGGCGGCCATGACCGCCGTTACGCAAGCGTCGGCGATCTGGTCGTCGTGTCGGTTAAATCTGCGATACCAGGTGCCGGAGTGAAAAAGGGCGAGGTCTCCCGAGCGGTCGTCGTTCGGACCAAGAAAGAAGTCGGACGGAAAGACGGTTCGTTTATTCGCTTTGACGAGAATGCTGTCGTGTTGATCACTCCGCTGAACGAACCGCGGGGTACGCGAATTTTCGGCCCGGTCGCGCGCGAACTCCGTGAAAAGCAATTCATGAAAATTGTTTCATTAGCACCAGAAGTGCTCTAACGATAATCGAGAGTGTGTCTATGCATGTTCGAAAAGATGATATGGTAATCGTGAAGTCCGGGAACAATGCCAGCAAAGAGGGGAAAGTGTTGAAAGTGTTTCCCGTGACGAACAGGGTGATTGTCGAAGGCGTCAACATCATAAAAAGGCATACGCGGCCGTCGCAGCGGAATCCACAGGGCGGCGTCGTGCAAAAAGAAGCCTCGATCAACTCGTCGAACGTGATGGTGAAGTGCCCGAAATGCAGCACCGCGACACGGGTCGGGCACAAGCATGTCACCGATGCAGGCTCGGGCAAAAAGAAATCTATGAGGATATGCCGAAACTGCGGCGAAATGTTTTAATGCGTGACCGATGATTTTCCTGGAACGATTAACGGTGTTATGCGAATAACATAGCACACACTTGAAAGTGCGACATAATGGCAAAAGAAAAAGAAAAACCAAAAGAGAAACCAAAAGAAAAGAAACCGTCTCAGAAGCAGGAACCGAAAGAGGCGAAGGCGGCGCACGCGCGCGAAGCAGGGGTCTATCCTCGTTTGTTGGATATGTACAAAAAAGACCTCGCCCTGGCCTTGATGAAACGGTTTAACTATAAGACCGTGATGCAAGTGCCGCGGCTTGAAAAAATTTCAATTAACATGGGCATCGGCGCTGCAACGCAAGACGCGAAGCTGCTCGAGACAGCGGCGAAAGAACTAGAGTTGATTACCGGACAGAAACCGGCGATCACAAAAGCAAAAAAAGCTATTTCCAATTTCAAGCTTCGTCAGGGCGTCCCGATCGGAGCCCGCGTGACCTTGCGCGGAAGGCAGATGTACGAATTTCTCGACAGGCTGGTCAGTGTTGCAATGCCCCAGATCCGGGACTTCCGCGGCGTTCCCGACCGGTCGTTTGACGGGCGCGGAAATTACACGCTCGGAATCAAAGAACAAATTATTTTCCGCGAGATCGACGCAGACAAGGTTGCAAAGATTAACGGCATGGATATCACGTTTGTGACAACGGCGAAGACAGACCTTGAGGCGATGGAACTGCTTAAAGGTTTCGGCATGCCGTTCGTCAAGCGCGACACGGTGCAAAAAGCTAATTAATTTTAACAAGGAGCGTTCGTGGCACGATTAGCAATGGTTGTGAAAGCAAAGAAAACACCCAAACATCCGACACAGAAGCACAACCGGTGCGGCATCTGCGGCCGGTCGCGGGCTTACATGAGAAAGTTCGGCGTCTGCAGACTGTGTTTCCGCTCGATGGCGCTCGACGGAAAAATTCCGGGAGTTACAAAGGCAAGCTGGTAATCACGCTTCGCAGCAGCGAGCGGAAATAATTAGGAGAACGAAATTCAATGTCAATGTCCGATCCGATAGCCGATTATCTCACACGAGTCCGTAATGCCGTGCGTGCACACCATAAGAAGGTCGACGTCCCTGCTTCAAACTTGAAGAAGGAAATCACACGCATTCTGCTGGAACAAAAATTCATCGGCAATTTTACGACTGTTGAAGACAAGAAGCAGGGCGTTATTCGCATCCAATTGAAATACAACGATACCAACAGCGTGATTACCGGCTTGCGGCGCATCAGCCGCCCCGGCATTCGGCGGTATCAAAGTGCCGGAGAACTGCCGCGCGTCAATAACGGCCTGGGTGTTGCGGTCGTATCGACATCGAAAGGATTGATGACCGATAAGCGGGCGCGAAAGGAAAATGTCGGCGGTGAAGTGTTGTTTTACGTCTGGTAGGTCAATTGATTTTTCAGGTCAGAAAAAGAGTTTGAAGGAGTCTTACAGTGTCGCGAATCGGCAGAAAACCAGTAGTCATTCCCAAGGGAGTGAAAGTAGAAGTGAAGAACGGCAGCGTGAAAGTCACCGGGACCAAAGGTGAGCTCTCAGTTGCAATTCATCCCGATGTAACGGTCGAAGTTAAAGGAGAGGAAGTTCTCGTCTCCCGCCACTCCGATTTCAAAGAGCAACGATCGCTGCACGGACTATTCCGCGCCCTGATTGCGAACATGGTCACAGGCGTTACAGCGGGGTTCAGCCGCAAGCTTGAGATCGTCGGTGTCGGATACCGTGCGGAACTGCGGGGCAAGGTCCTGCAGCTTGCACTTGGGTATTCGCATCCGATAGCATTCCGGCCGCCTGATTCGATTAAAATTGAAGCGCCGACACAGACGACCATTGTCATCAGCGGCATCGACAAGCAGTTAGTCGGCCTGGTAGCGGCGAAAATACGTTCCCTCCGTCCGCCCGAGCCGTATAAAGGCAAAGGAATTAAGTACGAAGGCGAGTATATCCGCAGAAAAGCGGGCAAGACAGCGGCTACCGTCGGCGCGAAATAACTAACGGGCACGTTTCACAGCTATCGATAAAGAATACGTATGATCAACAAGGAAGTAATACAACGACGCACGAAAATTAAGGCGTATATCCGGAAGAAAATCACCGGCACGGCGCAGCGCCCGAGGCTGACCGTGTACCGCAGCCTGGGAAATATCTACGGGCAAATCATCGACGACGTTGCCGGGAAAACATTGGTTGCCGCCTCTTCGATTTCGAAAGAAGTGAAATCTGAATTGACCGGAGCGAAATCAAAAAAAGATAAAAGCACGATCGTCGGAAAAATTCTCGCAAAGAAAGCGCTCGAAAAAAATATCAAGAATGTTGTGTTCGACCGCAACGGATTATTGTATCACGGCCGTGTGAAGGCGCTGGCGGACGGTGCACGAGAGGGCGGCTTAAAATTCTAAGAGGTATTTGCTGCTGGAAGGAATCGCCCGCGATCTTGTCGGGTCGTCTAATGGCAGGACAACGCCCTTTGGAGGCGTCTGTAGAGGTTCGAATCCTCTCCCGACAGCAAGAAGAAAATGGACGACGCAGGAAAATTTATCAATGAAGTGAAGAGGCTTACCCGTGGCACGAATTAAAGCAAACGAACTCGAATTAAAAGATAAGCTGGTCCACATCAACCGCGTAGCGAAAGTGGTGAAGGGCGGACGCAGGTTCAGTTTTAACGCGATCGTCGTTGTGGGAGATGGCAACGGCCACGTCGGCATCGGTCTCGGCAAAGCAAACGAAGTCGCCGATGCGATTTCGAAAGGAATTGACGACGCGAAGAAGAACGTCGTTACAGTTCCGATTGTCAACGGGACGATTCCACACGAGATCATCGGAAAATTTGGGGCGGGAAAAGTTCTTTTGAAACCCGCGTCTCCCGGAACAGGGTTGATCGCCGGCGGCGGCGTTCGCGCACTGCTCGAGTCTGCCGGTGTGAAAGACATTCTCACGAAACAAATGGGCTCCTCCAACCCGCACAACGTTGTGAAAGCGACGCTCGCAGGGCTGCTCAGCCTCCGGGATGCCCGGACGGTTGCGAAAGAGCGCGGCCTGTCTCTTCAGGAATTATTCCAGAACTAAAAAAATATGGCAGCACACAAAAAAATAAAGATAACACAGATCCGCAGCGTGGTGCATACACTGGAACGCCATAAACGCACAATTGAAGCGCTCGGTTTGGGGCGCCCGAATTATTCCGTCGTTCATACCGACACTCCGCAAATTCGGGGTATGGTGAACGCGGTTCGTCATTTGGTCGTTGTTGAAGAAGTGAAATCATAATTGCGGAGCGGTTTGACGAGTCAAACCTCGATCGATATTAAAGGAAAATACCCATGGCGGCGATTTTAAGCAATTTACGGTACGCAAAAGGCTCGAGAAAAAAAACGAAAAGAATCGGGCGCGGACAAGGTTCGGGACACGGAGGTACCGCCACGCGCGGCCACAAGGGACAAGGCTCGCGTTCCGGTTCGGGCTTCAAGCGCGGATTCGAGGGCGGGCAGATGCCGCTGACACGGCGTCTTCCGAAATTCGGATTCACGAATCCTTTTCGCGTTGAGTATCGTGTCGTCAACGTTGATATGCTGCAAACAATGGTGACCGACGGAAGAATAAAAGATACGGTAACGCCGGAGCTTCTGCATTCGCTCGGCATCGTGTCAAAAAAAACGAGCTTGGTGAAGATTCTTGGCGACGGCGAGTTGAAAGCGAAATTGGAAATCTCGGCGCACAAATTCAGCAAATCTGCGGTGGAGAAGATCACGGCTGCCGGGGGAAAAGCGACGGAGATACATACCGAAAAACCCGCAGCTGAAAAAAAATCAAAGTAGATCTCCATGAGCAAATTAGACGAAAATATCCGCAACATTTTCAAGATCCAGGAACTGCGAACGCGCGTGTTGTTCACCGCAGCGCTGTTGATCGTCGTCCGCATCGGTTCGCACGTCACACTCCCCGGCGTTGACGCTTCGGTCCTTGCGGAATCGATGCGGAACCAGGCGTCGAACACGCTTTTTGGTCTTTACGATTTGTTCGTCGGCGGCGCATTCAGCCATGCGGCAATTTTTGCGCTCGGCATCATGCCGTATATCAGTGCCTCTATTATTATCCAATTGCTCGGAGCGGTTGTCCCGTTTTTCCAGAAGCTTCAGAAAGAAGGAGAAAACGGGCGAAAGAAGATTACCCAGTACACCCGGTACGGCACGGTCCTCATCTCGATTCTGCAGGCGTGGGGCGTCAGCGTCCGGCTCGTGAGCCTTAATGCAGCCGGCGTTTCGATCGTGCCGCCGCAAGTACAGGGGTTCGGGTTCGCGCTCAGCACGATCATCGTGCTGACGACGGGTACGATGTTCATGATGTGGCTGGGGGAACAGATCACGGAACGAGGAATCGGAAACGGTATTTCGCTCATCATCTTCATCGGCATTATCGCCCGCTTCCCCATTGCCATCTTGGATGAGTTTCAGCTTGTCAATTCCGGAGCGCGGCCGATCATCGTTGAGTTGATCATCTGGGCGTTCATGCTCCTGATTATTGCCGGCGTTGTGCTGGTAACGCAGGGAACGCGCAGGATACCGGTCCAGTATGCAAAGCGTGTTGTCGGCAGAAAAGTGTACGGCGGTGTAACGCAATATATTCCGATGCGCGTCAACACGGCCGGCGTTATGCCGATCATCTTTGCACAGTCGATCATGTTCATTCCGAGTACGATCCTGACTTTTTTCCCGGACAGTGATTTTGTCGCATCAATCGCGGGATACCTTGAGCACACATCGTTCACGTATTCGTTCTTTTATGGATTGATGATCGTGTTCTTCACCTATTTTTATACTGCTATTGCGTTCAACCCGAAAGACGTGGCAGATAACATGCAAAAGCAGGGAGGATTTATTCCGGGTATTCGTCCGGGAAAGCACACATCGGATTTCATCGATAATATTCTGACGAAAATCACATTACCCGGATCGATATTTCTTGCCATTATCGCAATTCTACCGGCATTCATGGTTCGGTTTGGAGTGACAACCAGTTTCGCATCGTTTTTCGGCGGAACGAGTTTACTGATCATTGTTGGCGTCGCACTGGATACCCTTCAACAGGTTGAATCCCATTTGTTGATGCGTCATTACGACGGGTTTATGAAGAGCGGCAAGATCAAAGGAAGAATCGGGCGGTAATTTTCTGCGGCGGTGTGGTATTCATGGTAACGATCAAAACGGAAAAAGAAATTGCGCTGATTCGGGAAAGCTCGCAGATTGTTGGCGACGTTTTAAGGCTGTTGGAGAAGCAAATTTATCCCGGGATGGCAACCCAAGATCTTGACGGTCTGGCAGAAGATTTTATCCGGAGCAGCGGCGGCATCCCGGCGTTCAAGGGATATGGAAACGACCGGCGCAATCTTTTTCCGGCTTCGATATGCGTCTCGATTGACAACGAAGTTGTCCACGGCATTCCGGGCAAGCGGGTGTTGAAAGAGGGTGAAATCGTCTCGCTCGATGTCGGTGTGTTGAAGAATGGATTTTTCGGCGATGGCGCGTATACTTTTCCCGTTGGAAAAGTTTCCGAAGGGAAGGCACGGTTGATGAGGGTAACGCAGGAATCGCTGGACAAAGGGGTTGAGCAGGCGATCGAAGGAAACTATCTTCACGATATTTCGTTTGCCGTTCAGCACCATGTTGAAGCGGCCGGGTTTTCTGTCGTGCGGGATTTGGTGGGACACGGCATCGGGAAAGAACTGCACGAAGACCCGCCGGTTCCGAATTACGGCAAGGCAAAAACAGGTTTGAAGTTGAAGGAGGGGATGACGCTTGCCATAGAACCGATGGTGAATTTCGGAGCGTACGATGTCCACACAGCCAGGGACGGATGGACGATTCTTACTACGGACAGCGAGCCGTCGGCGCATTTTGAGCATACGGTTGCTGTTCGAAAGAATAAGGCGGAAGTTTTAACTCAGTAATCGCATGAGCAATGGCAAAGCAAGGAGCAATTAAGGTCGACGGAACAATAACTGAAACGTTGCCCAACGCTTCGTTTAAAGTGAAGCTGGACAACGGGCACGAAATCCTTGCGCACATTTCGGGCAAAATGCGGATGAATTATATAAAAATTTTGGTCGGTGATAAAGTGACGGTGGAACTTTCACCGTACGACCTTTCCAAAGGGCGCATCACCTACCGCTACAAATAAGCGAGAGCAAGGAAAGGACCAAGCGATGAAAGTCCGGGCATCAGTAAAACGGTTGTGTGAGAACTGCAAAATCATCCGACGCAAGGGAGTTGTGCGGGTGATTTGCAAGAATCCGAAACATAAACAGCGTCAAGGATAATTTCCCAAAAGTGTTTAACAAGGAGAAGAAAAAGTGGCTCGTATAGCTGGAGTCGATTTACCAAAAAATAAACGGTCGGAAATCGGGTTGACGTACATTTACGGAATCGGCCGTACGACGTCGCAAAAGATTTTAACAAAAGCCGGCATTGACCTGAACAAGAAAATAGGCGATTTGAACGACGACGAAGTGTCGAAGATTCGTACGATCATCCAGGCAGAATATAAAACGGAAGGCGCGATGCGAAGCGAGATGCAGATGAACATCAAGCGTCTGATGGACATCGGGTCGTACCGCGGGCTGCGTCACCGCAAGGGCCTGCCTGTTCGCGGACAACGAACGCGGACGAATTCCCGCACCAGAAAGGGCAAACGCAAGACAGTCGCCGGGAAGAAGAAAGTATTAGCGAAGAAATAATTAATCTCTTCCAAAGAATCATCTTTGGTTGAAAGGAGAAGACGTGGCAAAAGAACCGACACCAGCGGCGGCAAAAACACCGGCATCATCATCAGCGGCGGCGCCTGCTGCAAAGAAGAAAAAGAAAATTCACGTTGACGTGAACGGCAAGGCCTTTGTCAAGGCGACGTTCAACAACGTTATTGTGACGCTGACGGATATCTACGGCAACACCATCGCGTGGTCGTCAGCGGGGAAGAACGGCTTTAAGGGCTCGCGCAAGAATACTCCGTTTGCCGCCCAGGTATCCGCAGAAGCTGCGGCAAAGGAAGCGTACGATATGGGGCTTCGCAAAGTCGAAGTATTTGTAAAGGGACCGGGTTCCGGCCGTGAAGCTGCGATTCGTTCACTGCAAACCGCGGGTCTGGAAGTCTCGATCATCCGCGACATCACACCGATACCGCACAACGGCTGCCGTCCGCCGAAGCGTCGTCGCGTGTAAGACTGTTGAAAAGTCTATTTATTCATCACTTAAAGGAAATACACATCAATGGCAAGATATATTGACGCCAGTTGCAGGCTGTGCAGGCGGGAACGTCAGAAGCTTTTTTTGAAGGGAACGAAATGCTTCACGGAGAAATGCCCCGTTGAACGGCGGAACTTCCCGCCGGGACCACACGGGCAATCGCGAAGGCAAAAAGTTTCGGAATACGGGCTTCAGCTTCGGGAGAAGCAAAAAATCCGCCGGATGTACGGGTTGCTTGAAACACAATTCAGAAATTATTTTGAGAAGTCGCTTCGCCAGACCGGCAAGACGGCGGAAATTCTCGTCAAAACACTGGAACGACGGTTCGACAATGTTGTGTACCGCATGGGCTTTGCCCCTTCACGCAAAACGGCGCGACAGCTGATCATCCACGGACATTTTTCCATCAACAACAAGCCGGTGGACATACCGTCAGTGTTGTTGAAAGGGGGCGATGTTATCAGCGTGAACGAACGGAGCAAAAAACTGGAAGTCATTCACAGCTCCATGAAGCGGATGAAAGACACGTCGATGCTTCCTTGGCTCAGCCTGGACAAAGCGAACCTCAACGGGACGTTTCTTCAGATTCCGGAACGGGCCGACATTCCTTTGCCGGCGAACGAACAACTCGTCGTCGAGTTGTATTCAAAGTAATCGATTTTTTTCACGACAACTTAAAACGTGTGAAAGTGAGTGAATCTCATGAGTCTTGTAAATTTTCAAATGCCTGAAGGGATCGTGCTGGATGAAGCCAATCATTCTACCACGTTTGGCAGATTTATCGTACAGCCGTTAGAGAAAGGTTTTGGTGTAACGATTGGCAATGCGTTCCGGCGCGTGCTCTTATCGTCGCTCCCGGGATACGCAATTACCGCCATTCGCATCGAAGGTATTGTTCATGAGTTCTCGACGCTGCCGGGGCTGGTTGAGGATGTTTCCGATATGATCCTCAACCTCAAGGAAGTGCGCCTGAAAGCGACAAACAAGAAAGTCGGCAAAGTGATGGTGCACCTGAAAGGTCCCGGAAAATTCAAAGCCGGCGATATTCAGAAAGCGAGTGCGGAAGTTGAAATATTGAACCCCGACCACCACATCGCCACGTTGAACAAAGATGCCGACTTCGAAATCGAACTTCGCATCGGGCGCGGCAAAGGATACGTGACGTCGGAAGAAAATAAACTGCCCGACCAAACGCTCGGCGTGATTGCGATCGATTCGATTTTCACGCCGATCAAAAATGTTCGCTATTTCGTCGAACCGACCCGCGTTGGCCAGCAGACGGACTACGAAAAATTGATTCTGGAGATCGAGACTGACGGATCTATTGTGCCGGAAGAAGGGCTGACATATGCAGGAAAAGTGCTGCGCGAGCATATTCAACTCTTCACCAATTTCGATTCAGAGCCAGAGGCGGAAAAAGAAGAAGTGGAAGAGGATGCCGAAGTTGCGCGCATCCGGAAAGTTCTCAAAACAAGCGTCGACGACCTGGAATTATCGGTGCGATCACACAATTGCCTGCGCGCCGCCGACATCAAAACGATTGCCGACCTCGTGCGACGCGAAGAAGCCGAACTGCTGAAGTTCCGCAACTTCGGGCGGAAATCTCTTGCCGAACTATCGGCTATTATCGAAGAAGAAGGTTTGACATTCGGCATGGATGTCGACAAGTACTTAAAGGACAGCGAATAAACAAAGGACAATGCAATGATTCACGGCAGAGCTGGTCGGAAACTTAAACGGACATCAAGCCATCGTAAAGCAACGTTCAGTGCTCTTTCGACGTCGCTGTTCCGGCACAAAAAGATCCGCACAACCCTCGCAAAGGCGAAGGAAATGCGGATGGTTGTCGAAAAAATAATTTCACGTGCTATACGCACGGCGGCGAAAGAAGCCGCGGGGGGGCCGAAAGACGTACACGCTCGGCGCGAAGTTGCCCGGTTTATTCATGATAAGGAAGTAGTTAAAATACTGTTCGGCGAAATTGCCCTGAAGGTCGGACAGCGCCCCGGCGGGTATACGCGCGTTGTAAAATTAGGACGCCGGTTCGGCGATGCGGCGGAGGTTGCCGTGCTCGAACTGGTGGATTACAACACCGGCAAAGAGGAAACGAAATCGACGGTGAAGCCGAAGCGTGCGCGCCGGACTCCCCGAAAGAAAACCGAAACCGCTCCACCTCCGGCCGCAGAACCAGCACCGGACTCTCAATCAACCGTCACGAAGGCTTCTGAAAAAGAAGCAACGTAGAGATCAAAAGCATAGCATAGCCTTCCCTTGCTATTGTGGCACGTGTTTCACGAAGTTCCATCATGAAGAGGGTGTGAGGTATGAAAATTGTTACGGTAGATTTTGTTGTCGGCGTCGCAAACCTGAAACAACTCCCCAAAGATAATTTCCCCGAGATCGTGTTCATCGGCAGGTCGAATGTAGGAAAGTCGTCGCTGTTGAACAAGCTCTGCAATAGAAAGGGACTCGCCCGTATCAGCTCGACGCCCGGAAAAACCCGAGAGTTGAATTATTACCTTGTCAACAAAGAAATGTATTTTATCGATTTGCCCGGCTACGGCTA
>Ga0265330_10000069_pt1 | contig 90087 bp, 95 predicted proteins | sample 41919metaG_FD_202083 | JGI IMG/M metagenome (GOLD analysis project Ga0265330, IMG submission 202083) | Rhizosphere microbial communities from Carex aquatilis grown in University of Washington, Seatle, WA, United States - 4-19-19 metaG | ecosystem: Host-associated > Plants > Roots > Rhizosphere...
CTTGCCCGGCCCTTTCTTCACCAGTTATTTAAACTGGTGGACAGCCCGATTTAACGGGCACTCGGAGTTCCCCTATCACGGTTTCCCGCATTGTAAAGTTTTCGCGCCTGCTGCGCCCCGTAGGGCCTGGATTCGTGTCTCAGAATCCATCTCCGGGCTCTTGCTCCCACAACCCGTACCGATTACAGGCTTGTTGGGCCGTTACCCCAACAACAACCTAATCGGCCGCAGACCCATCCTACGGCGGCGGACCTTTCGACTACAAAGCATTCCAGCATCCATAGTCTATGGGGTATTATCCCCAGTTTCCCGGGGTTATCCCCCTCCGTAGGTTAGATTGTCCACGTGTTACTGAGCAGTATGCCGAGGTCTTGCACCTCTCGACTCGCATGGCTTAATCGAACTCTGATAGCAGTGGCCTCTGGCAGGATCAACCAGAATTAATTTGTACTCTTCGTACGCACACGTATCTGAACTTGTTCTAAGGAATTAGCGGTTACTAAACAAATTTCCGCATTGCCAGTATCAACGTCAGAACCAACTCCGGACACGCCGGATATCGTTGGATCTCCATCAAAGAGATTGTGTTATTGTTTCGTCGTGTTGCCTGATTGAACACGGGCTCATAATGTATGTTTCAAGGATATTTATACCTTGTTACCTGCATCATTTTCCCGTCGGAACCAAGGCCGGTTTAACCAGCGTGTTTGGTTCTTCATGCAAGGGAACCTGAACTGTGAATCTTCGTCGTATATTTTGACGCATTCACGGGCTTACAATATAGGATTCAGGGTTATTTATACCTTCTTGCCTGTATTGTTTTTACTTCGGAGCCGACACCCGTTCCAGAAGGAAGGTTTCGTCGGTTCGTCATCAGATTTTGTGGATCTACATATAACACAGCCAGCCATTTAAAGATGATCCACCTCGCACGCCAGTATATTCCGGCCGGAACAATTACAGAAAAAATATTCAGACTGCCAATAATCTGGAAACGGATTCCAAAACCGGATTACCTGCGAAAATCCCCGATTCTGGATCGATAGCCCGGCCCATGCGCGAATGCGGCAATCGCATGGGGGGTAGAGCGGAACGAGCCCCGTTTTTTTGCAGGCGCGGAACACGAAAAATCCGGTTTACGTCGTAAATTGTGTGCAGGGTATGGATCCGGTCCGGACACTGGCCGCAATCTCCGACGGGCCATCAGACGGTAAAAAAGAGAGGCCCCGATCAGGATTCTTTGATCGCGCATACTTCGTAAAAAGGATCCCGGAGCAGTCCGGACCACTGATTTACAGCCACGATCCACGCAATCGCGCATGACTTTCCGGTCCGGGGCGCAGATCGGGAAGGGGTGCGGCAAAGTCCGGCCCGCCACCATAAGTACACCGCACGACCCCCCGCATGGAAATAATTGCAACCGTATCAGCAGAACCAAAAAAATTACGGTATAACCTTTTCCTGTTTTTTAAAAAAAAAGGGCCACAGCTGAAGGGTGCCTGCGGGGGGTCATGCGGTGTACTTTGATGCATGGATACCCGTGTCACCACCATGTTCACAAAAAACAATACCCTGCGATGAAGGTATATTATGACGATAATTCCCATAAGGCCTGCATTAACCGGCACGATCCGGCCGGCTCTTAACTCCGGTACAAGTACACCGCGTGACCCCCCACGGATCCCCCCGCCACCGACCATCAAGGATTTATCAGACCCCCTCAGACACTTGACTGGAAACAGGCCCGCGATCGTGACGGCCCTGATGCAGAAAGGGGGGATGGTTGCAGGAGCAACCGTCCGCAGCGGGTACGAGACAGAGCAGGAAGGGAAATATAATGGCACATTTCAACCAGAGAGCCGGCACAAAGAGTGCAGTCCACCGGCTGAAGAAGCCGTTCCCGGACATCCGGGCATTTGATGAAGTAATCCAGGACCTCATCCTGAAGAACCCCCTGGAATGCACATCATACATGAGTTCCAGGAAAAACCACTGGCCGCTCGAGAAAGTCCGGGAGATGTATACGGCGAAATTTGTGTATTCGGATACCGGCGGGAAACGGATCGGCTTCGGGTCGGAGATGTACAACTCTGTTGAAGGGTACGATACCGGTGTCTCTGCGGTCATATCAAACATGGCCAACGTCGCGTCGCACGGCGGCAAAGTCCGGCATCTTCTTTCTGCCGATCGATTCTCCGTCATACTGAAATGCCATGATCCGAACAATGAATTCTTTTTCCTCAGTATAGCACGCGATCGCGTGACGCTTTCATCCTATAGTGATGATGCGATCCGGGCCCGGGTCAGCCAGTGGACTGACAGCGTTCCGGCACTGGCCTGAATAGCCCCAATCACCGCAGGAAAAACCCGCTGACCGAACCAGCCACAAGCGCCAGCGGGGTGAAGCAGAGGACAAAGAGCACGGCAAGTACACCAGACCAGAGGAGCAGTTCTGGTAGTATGGCCCGGGCGGAGGCAGGAGCCGGTTTCCCGCCGGCATCCGTTTCTCTGCCCGCTGTCGGGAATTCATCGTCACAGGAGTGGGCGATGAACCGGACGCAGAAGACCGTCAGGAACGGCCCGAGCGCAAGGGCAGCGAACGGGCCGGCATAGGGCACCAGGGAGAGCCAGGTGAGGGCAGCATTGAAGGTCAGCCAGACCAGGGTAATGACCCCGAGCCCGAGGTAATAGTTCACAAGGCCGATCCTGCTCAGGGTCTTCCGGATCTCCAGGAGCGCAAACGCCTCGCGTACACTTCCCGTCCGGGCGAACCGTACGGCCCCGATGAACCCGTACTGCACAGCGATGAACAGGATCACGAGCTGGATGAGCAGGAGCAGGAGGAGCAGGATTGTGCCAGGGGTCGATCCCCACTGACCTGCCGGAAGCAGGCTGCCGGAGGCCACGTTGTATTCGATGAGGGCGAGCACCGAGGGCACCAGGATCCAGACGAGCGGTATGACGTGGACTTTCATCCCGTCGAGGCAGAGCCGGGGCCAGGTGTCGAACTCCGGCGGTACGGGAGCGCCTTCCAGCAGGCGCACGATATACCCCGTGAGGAAGAAGTTGCAGAGAATGCCGGTGCAGATCAGCAGTCCCATCTCGTCCCAGGGTATCTGGCTCCAGTGGATTGTTGTGCCTTCAAGGATCCGGCTGCTCTCCGCAACCGCGGTGAGGAGCATCCAGGGAAGGCCGAGCAGAACAAAGACCAGCCAGCGGACCGGGTTTCCGGCCAGGGTTGCCCGGGTAAAGGCAGCAGACTCCCGGACAACATAGCTGACATCCATTTCGTAACCGGTCAATAATCTGCGGGTCGGGATAAAAGATACACGGGTTCTGTACGGGCACGAAGAGGGGGCTCCGGTGTACGAAAAACAAACGGGTTACCCGGACGGCGAGACAGTCGTTGGTACCGCCACGGGAGTAATGCGATAGGCGCCGGCGGGCACGGTCATTTCGAAGCGTGCACCTGCCCCGGGCTCGCCGGTCTCGCAGATGGCGATGCCGGTAATGGCGAGGATCTCGCGGGCAAGGAAGAGGCCCATGCCGGTATTTTTCCCGAACCCGCTGTCGAAGATCCGATCCTTCTCGCCGGCATCCACACCATTGCCGTCGTCTTCACATAATAAAACAGCACCACCGGCGGATTCCTGCACCGAGAACCGGAGAGTCGTAATTTTACCGCCGTACCGGACCGCATTGTCTATCAGGTTATAAAAGACCCTGGCGATCAGCGGATCCACGAATATCTCCGCTCCGGCAGGAATCTCATTTTTTACCGTGATTGTCCCTGGTGATACTTCTTTTGCAGCAGTTTCCACAAGCCTGCGGCAATCTGCCCATGCCGGAACAGCAACACCAACCTGTTCGTATTCCTTGGTGAACCGGATCATGGCAGTGATTCGCACTGCCGCTGCCTTCACCCCCGCCAGATACGTTTTGAGGGAGGGGTCGGGCAGCTTCATCTCCAGCATGGTGAGATAGCCCAGCAGTACCGTCAGCTGGTTGACAATATCGTGCCGGGTGATACCGGAGAGGAGGTTGAGTTTCCTGTTCGCCTGGCGCAGTGCCTCATCCATCAGTTCGCGTTCCGTGATATCCCGGAGGGAGATGAGATCTGCGGGCTTCCCTTCGTAGCTGATCACCTTGCCTATGCTTTCCACGGAGATCTTCCTGCCTTTTGCCGAGATTACGTTATACTCGGCGAGATAGCGGTCGTGGCCCCGGGACACCTCGGCAAAGTCCCGGCGAACGTCCTCCCGCGACTCCGGTGCGATGAACTCCATGACATTCTTCCCGATAAGCCCGGCATTTTCGTCATATTCCACCAGCCGGGCTGCCGCGTTGTTGGCAAGCAGGACCGTTCCCTGCATATCGGTGACCAGGATCCCCTCGAGCCCGAACTCCACCAGGTACCGGAACTTCTCCTCGCTCTCCTTCAGCTTCCGATCCAGCGAATGCCGGTATAACGCAATCTCGATGATGGCGGTAAGTTCCCGCTCGTGGAAGGGCTTTACGATATAGCCGTAGGGTGCCGTGAGGCAGGCCTGCTCAAGAAGCATCTTCTCCGTGTACGCGGTGAGGTAGATGACGGGGATATCGCCGATAGCCCGGATCCTGGCAGCGGTCTCGATGCCGTTCATCCCCCCGGGCAGTTCGATGTCCATGAGCACGAGATCGGGTTTCCGGGTTTTTACCGAGGAGATTGCATCGGCACCGGTACCAACGGGGATGTGAACGACATACCCCTTCGATGAGAGGATCTGGGACAGGTTCAGCGCAATGAGGGCTTCATCTTCAACAATGAGAATGCTGCACGCCATACCGGATATCATCCCGTCCCCGGGCCACGGGAACCTGATTGTACACGATGTTCCTCCTTCCGCTGCAGATATCAAGCTTTCCGGATGATTCATATTCTGCAAACAGATTTGCGGGAGAATGGATACCCCGGCTCCGGTCCATACCGGAGTTACCACTGCATGGAGGAGCGTGGCCCCGCCGGCACCCCCCGGGGGTGCCGTGATTACGACACGCGGAGCAACGATGGAACTCCCGTGTTCCGGATCACCATGAGGATGAGGGATTATGCGGCAGGATATCCGAAAGGATAATTTCCCCGTCTGCAGTTCATATCCCTAAAGTACGATCTCCTTTCCTTCCATCGACTTCTTCACGTCGATCAGCAGGGCAAGCACCGAGGCCAGCACGAGGATGATGGAGCCGATGAGGAAGACCGTGCGGTAGCCAAGGATCTGGGCATCGAGCGACATCAGGGCGTAGGCAGTCTCCATCACCACAGGGGTGTGCACATGTATCACCGAGTGTGCCGAGAGGGCGAGCATGTTGTTCTCTACGGAGATGTTGAGGATGGTGGCGAAGATGGCGATCCCGAACGCACCGGCAACATTCCGGACCAGGGCGAGCACGGCCGAGGCACTGCCGATCTCCTCGTTGGGCACGATCGCGGCGATGACCCCCGTGCGCTGGGACATGCCAAAGCCCATGCCGAACATCATGACGACGAGCGGGATCACCACATCCAGCGACGTGGAGCGGACATCCAGGAGGGTAAAGAGGAACAACCCGAACCCTGCCACAAGAGTGGAGAGCGCGATCACATAGCGTGGCTGGAGCCTGCCCACCAGCCCGGCACCGATCGGCGCCGCGGCCATGATGCAGAAGGCCATGGGTATGAACTGGAGACCGGTCTCGGTCGCGCTCAGGCCGAGGAAGGTCTGGTCGAAGATGGGGATGAGGAACATCCCGCCCATCAGGGCCATGAAGATCAGGAAGTTGTTCACCAGCGAGAAGACGAAGGCCGGGATCCGGAAGAACCGGAAATCGATGATTGGCTCGGGATGCCGCGAATCGATCAGGTAGAATATGAACATGAAGAGCCCGGACCCTGCAAACGCACATACTATAGGCAGCGAGGTCCAGCCCCAGTCATAGCCACGGTCCAGGCCGAAGACGAGGAGAGCGAGGGAGATGCCAAGCGTGATTGCGCCATACCAGTCGAAGGTGACGCTCTTCTTGTCGCTCACCGATTCCGGGATGAACGTCAGGGCCATCGCAATTCCTATCAGGCCGATGGGGAGGTTGATTAAGAAGACCGAGCGCCAGCCGAAGGTATCGATGAGCGGGCCGCCGATGAGCGGGCCGAAGACGATGGCGAGCGCGAAGGCCGAGGACCAGATGCCGAGCGCCTGGGCCCGTTCCTTCCCGTTGGAAAAGTTCACCGCAATGATCGCCATCGCGGTCGGGTAGTCGGCCGAGCTCGCGACCGCCTGGATGACCCGGAAGACGATCATCGAGCCGAGATCCCAGGCGCAGCCGGCCAGGATCGAGCCGACAATGAAGATGGAGAAGCCCCAGACATAGACTTTCTTCCTGCCGATCGTATCCCCGAGCTTGCCCCAGACCGGTACGAAGACCGCGTTCGCCAGGATGTACGCGGTGGCGATCCAGCCGGCATCCGAAGTGAGGATATTGAAATCCAGCATGATCTTCGGCACGGCCAGGGAGACCACCGTCTGGTCCATGCTCCCCAGGAAGGTGCCCACGATGACCGTGAGAAGGATCAGCCACTTTCGGTTCGTTTCGGCCATTATGCGGTGATAATTACTTGATTATCCACATCTTTGCAGACATGCCGTTCTTCAGTTCGGGATAGGCATTTACGTCATAGATTACCTTGACGTCGAACTCCTGCTCCTGTCGCTTGTCCGAGATGGAGAAGACGATGTCCCCGACACGGGAAGAGGGGGCGATCTTCTCGACAACGCCCTGGTACCGGTTGGACGGGAAGGCATCCACGGTAAACTCCACACGCTGGCCGGGTGCAATATCCTTGAGGCCCTTGTCTTCCTGCACCCGCCCGTTGACACGGAGCTCCCGGGTATCGATCATCGATATAACGGGAGTGGTATCCATGAGCGGGTTCACCAGATGGCCCGGGGTATTTTCGACACCGGTGATGATACCGTCGGTCTTTGCAACAAGTACCTCGTCCCCGACTTTTGCAAGGATCTGGTCCTTCCGGACATGATCCCCTACGGAGACGTACAGTTCGTCAATGATCCCGGATGTCGTGGGACTGATGGAGATGACCGGCGCGGTTATCTGGGAGTTCTCCACGTACACCTTGCTCTGGAGATCGTTCCAGTAGAGGATCCCACCCGTGGCAGCAAGGAGGACGAGGACGATGAGTCCGCCGAGCAGCCAGGGATTGCCCCGGACTCTCGTTATCAGGCTGCCGATCTTCCCTTCCTTCTTCTCAGGTTCGGATGCGGCCGGGATCTCCGGGACCAGGATATTCTCCTCATCGGGGTCTGTCATGGCACTCGGGTCCCCCCGGCCGATCCTGTCCGCACTCCGCTGTTGCCGAATCGCATCATCTGTATCAGCCCCATCACCGCTTCGTAAACTTCAAAAGAATCCATTTCCGCTTAAGATACAGGACAATTCCGGCGATCACGATGAGCCCGCCGGCAATGGCGGGGTAGAGCAGGCCGCTCCCATGATCAGGTCCGCTGCCGGAGGAGGAGGTCCCCGGGATCCCGCCGGCTGAAGTACTGAGATCGAGCGTGGTTGTCGATGTGCGTGTATTGCCCTTCGAATCTTTCCACCGGACCTGTACCGGCACGGCGGACAGGTCGGACGAGACGAACGTCAGGGTGAACCGCGAGAAGTCATTTGCTGCAAGCGATCCGATCTGGTACTCCGGGTAGGGACCCACGGGTTTTTCGGGTGCGCCTGCCGAGACCACCATGCCCTGGGCATCAGTGATACCGGCGTTTCCGACCCTGCCGGTCAGCGTATAGGTCCCCGCATTGCCGGAGAGGGCAATATCGCTGATGAGCGGAACTGCTGCGGACTTGTCCTCGCCTATATTCAGGGGCAGGACGACGGTCGTTTCATGGATATTGTCCCCGTTGCGGAAACTGACATTGAAGGTCACATCTGATTGTCGGTGGGGGGTGATGTCGAACGGCACATTCACCGAACTGCCGGCTGGTACGGATACCACATATTGTTCCGAGGGGGAGATGTCGCTTCCCGGGGAGGTCGCGGTGATCAGGACATTGGATATATCGCCGAGACGCGGGTTCACGACGCTTACATTCACCGTATCTGTTTTTTCAAGGGAGAACGTATCGGGTTTCTTCGATACGCTGGCCCGGACATCATGGGAGTCGATCTTCAGTTTGATCTGGGAATGGATCCCGGAAGTACCCCACGCATTTGTCGAGACCGTGAAGAGCGGGAAATAGGTCCCGTCGGATCCGTCCGCCTGGATGAGAAAGTTGTAATCAGTGGTTGCGCCGGGGCCTATGGCCGTGGCGGTGGCAAATGCGCCCTTGTTGAGCACATCAATATGGGGATCCATCAGGTCCGGCTGGGACACTGCCACGGAGGTGTTCGCTGCATTGGTGACATGGACTGTCAGGGTCCCGGTCTCATAAGGGTAAAACACCCCGGGGGTGAGATCATACCCGGATACGTACACGAGTGCTGCTGCGTCCTGGGGATTCGTGGCAATGACGGGACCGGTGGCCGCTCCCACGGAGGCGATCATGCATGCCAGCGTGACGATGCTGAATAACATCACAAATCGTTTCATATTTTTTCGTTCCTCTTTGATCCTGCATACCCGGGGACAACCTGACCGGGAAAGGGGAACCGGGCAATTCCTGCATATCGCATCCCCTGGTTCCCCGGTCGCGACCGGCAGAATTGTTTTCCCGCTGTGAAAGTCTCGTATAAAATTACCCCGTATCCTATTAATACTTACCATTGAGTCACTTTTATTACCCGATAGTCAGACTTATAATCCCGGGGGTCCCAAATACTATCCAGATGCCCAAGGTAGTCCCGGAATACAAGGAAGAGGCGAAGAAGAAGATCCTGGCGGCAGGGCGCGAGGTGATGAGCAGGAAAGGGTACCGGGCAACGACCATGGACGATATCGCCGAGCATGTCGGCGTGAGCAAGGCGGCCCTCTACCTGTACTTTGCCAGCAAGGACGAGCTGGTCGTCGAGATCGTAAAGGCGTTCCCCGAGCAGATCCGCGAGAGGACGATGTCGATGTATCCCGCCGCAACCCCGCTCGATGCCTGGCGAGCAGTCCTCGATTTCTATCTGGAGAACGATGCCGAACAGAACGCCCTCTTCTTCGAGCTCCTCTCCCTGATCCCCCGGAACCCCGAGATCGCGGAGAGTTTCCTCGGGAACATGCAGTTCATCCTCCAGAGAGTGAGCTGCAGTATCGGGGAACAGCAGAGACAGGGTCTCCTCGCCGACAGTGATCCCCGCACGGTCGCTCTCACCATCCTGAGCCACTTCCACGGCCTCCGGGTCCTCTCGCTCATGGGCCTGGAACGGGACGAGCTCCGCGAGCGCGGGATGGAGATCGGGAAGATCCTGCTTGGGGAAGAGACGGGAACCCCGGCAATTACGGGGTGCGTAAAGAAGGCAAAACCGAAGCCGGTCGTCGCCAGACCCGCAGCCAGGAAATCAGCATAACGGTTTTATTTTGCTGGGGGCGGGGGCCTTTTCAGAGGCACGGGCAAACGGGATCGACACAAAAACGGTCTGCAGGGTGCCGGAAATAAAGAAACTGCCGGCATGACCGCGTGTTCAAAAAGATTCCGTGTAGTCACTCGGCGAGTGACCCGGCCGGCGGCTCCCCGGGGTCCGGGTGCCGGATCTGCACCCAGATATCCCCGAAGAACTCCTCCTGCCGGAGGGAACACCGCCCGTCCAGCGCAAGGAAGAGGAGGGGGATGTAGACCTCGGGGATCCGCCACTCCATCCGCTCGCATAATTCCCGGAGGGTCATCTCCTCGTCGATCTCCAGCCCTTCGAGGTACTCCTCGAGCCGTGTGAGGGAGGATTCCTGGAACCCTTCCTCGTGGGCAATGGAGACCACCTCGTCCGCGTCCATCAGGAACATGTCGGAGGGATCGGACGGGTCCGAGGCCATGCGACGACGCCGGCGCTCCTCCTTCTCGATGTTCTTGAGTTCCGTGATCAGCTCGAAGAGCGTAATGGGGCTCTTGCGCTGGGTCTTGCGGTCCAGCCGGCGCTGGATCTCGTGTTCGAGCCGCTCGATCGGCCCGAGCCTGCCCTCGTAGGCAACATCGGAGTCCAGCGCCAGGTCGAAGTCCTCGCCAAACCCGTCGCCATCGACGTCTTCCCCATCCACGTCATCACCGGTCAGCGGTTCGAGCTGCTCGGACTTCATCCGGAGGAGCGTTGCCGCATAGAAGAGTGTCCGGCCCGAGAGCTGGAGATTGAGTTCCCTGCGCCGCTCGAGCTCGGAGAGGAACCGGTCTGTCACCTCGATGATGTCGATGTTCCAGGGATCGATCTCGCCACGCTCGGCAAGACCGACCAGGATCTCGACCGGGTCTTCGACAATCCCGTTCCGGGCTTCCGGGGGATCCTGAGTCCCCCCGTCAGCCCCGGCACTTCCGCGGGTGACGTCATCTGCGAGCCCGTCCCCGGCCGGCCCGGACCCGGCAGACGGGATTCCCTCCGGCCGGGGGACCTGCGGGACTTCAGGAGTGACGGCGGGTTCTGGCAACGCCACCGTACGATCCTCTTCCGGGACTATCGGAGCCGGTGTCTCCGGCAGCATGACAGGATCCTGCACGTGAGTAGCCGGGGAACGTCCGCCCCGTTTCCCCTTTGCCTTCTTCCCGCCCGTACCGTCCGGATCAGCCATTCACTTTTACCCCGGTCACAAGGGTGCTCTTGTCCGGCCGGATGGTGACTCCCATGATCCGCTGGGCTGCGTCGATCATCGGTTTCCGGAGGGAGACTATCACGAATTGCGAGCTGGGCGCAAGGTCGGTGACCATCGAGGCGATCCGTTCCACGTTTGCCCCGTCGAGCGACATATCCACTTCGTCGAACGCATAGAACGGGGCCGGGATATAGTGCTGGATCGAGAAGATGAAGGCGAGGGTGGTGAGCGATTTCTCCCCCCCGGAGAGGGAACTGAGCAGGTGCACTTTCTTGTCCCGGGGCTGCACGGCAAACGTCATGCCGCCGGCGAACGGGTCCTCCTCGTTCTCCAGCACAAGATGGCCGGTACCGCTCGTGAGCCGGGCAAAGATCTGCCGGAAATTCGTATCGATCGCCCTGAACGCCGTAGAGAACGCCTCGTACTTCATCTGCTCGAACTGTTCGATCCGTTCGATCAGGCTCTCCCGCTCGGTCGAGAGCGTCTCCTTGCGCTCCGTCCGCTCGGTCACCTGCCGCTGCACCTTGTCGTACTCCTCGATCGCGAGCATGTTCACGGCCCCGATCTTCCTCAGCCCGGCATCGGCCTCCGCGATCTTCCCTTCTATCTCCGCGAGGGTGAGCTGGGTATCGGTCTCGCCTGCCTGGTGCTTCAGCATGTCGATCTCGATCCCGAGGGTCCGGACCCGCTCCTCGATGGCCCCCAGCTGGATCGTGATCCGCTCCTTCTCGGCATCGAACTTCATCAGCTTCAGTTCCGAGTCCTGGAGGGCTTGAGTAACCTCGGAACGCTTGGTCCGGAGCTCATCGAGTTCGCCCGAGAACTCCTTCTGTCGCTCCTCGAGGGCAACAATCTGCGCCCTGATCGTCGCAATCTGCTCGTTTGCAGCCGCGATATCCCCGTCTATCTGCCGGTTCCGCTCTTCCTGCCGGGAGCGCTCATCGGCAAGTTCGGTGAGGCGGGCGGTGAAGTGCTGGCGTTCGCGCTGGGCATCGTTGATGTCCGCATCCTTGTTGCGGAGCCGGCGCTCGGACTCCTCGATCTCCCGCCGCTTCTTCCCGATCTGTTCCGTGAGGGCGGGGATGTTGGTATCGTCGAGCCGTTTCTTGATCTCCTCGATCTGCCCGTTCAGCCCGTTGATGGCTTCGGTGGTCCGGTCCAGCTCTGTTTCGAGCGCCGAGAGCTCGGCCGCCCCGTTCCGGGTCTCTTCCTGCTGCCGGGCAACGGCGGCCTCGATCGTCTGCTTCTCAACCGTGATCGCATCGAACCTGCGGGAGAACTCCTCGGTGAACATCCCGAACCGGGCCACTTTCTGGTCTATCTCGTTCCGGGCGGTCCTCTTCGCGTCCACTTCCTCGGTCAGCCTTTTGACGCCGGCTTCGATGGTTGAGGCCTCGCCCTGCAGCTCGCCAAGCCGTGACCGGATCCGCAGGATCTCGTTGTCCACGGCGGCACCGAAACCGCGGGGGCCGCCATGCTTCTTCGACGCCCCGCCCGTCATTGCCCCGCTCTTCTCGATGATCTCGCCTTCAAGGGTGACCATCCGGAACTTCCCGATCAGCTTCCGGGCCCGCTCCAGCGTATCGACGACCACGGTGCTGCCGAAGACGACCGCAAAGGCCCGGTCGTACTTCGGGTCATAGTCGAGCAGGTTCACCGCGTAATCGATGACCCCGGGTTCCTTCAGGGGCGGGAGAGCCGGGGGTTTGAGCTTGTTCAGCGGGAGGAACGTGACCCTGCCCAGCCGCTCTTCCTTGAGGTACCGGATCGCATCCGATGCGATCTGGTCGTCATCGCAGACCGCAAACTGGAGCCGGTTTCCTGCTGCTATATTCAGCGCAACGCTATATTCTGCAGGCGCCTTCCCGAGATCGGCGATGGTGCCGTGCACGCCTTCCAGCGCAAGCACGGCTTCGAGCGCCCTGCCGCCGGACTCGCCCCGGGCCTGCTGGGCAGCCTCGAGCCGGATCGCGTCCTGCTCGTGCTCCCGGATCTCCGCTTTCAGGCGCTCAAGGGTCGAGCGCTGGGCAAAGAGCGAACTCTCCAGCTCCGAGAGGTTCCGGTCGAGCTCCTTCTTGCTTGCGGAGAGCTCCCCCACGCTCTTCTCGCTCTCGGAAAGCTGTGCCTGCTTTGCCCCGTACTCCTCTTCCAGGGACCGAAGCAGGCCGGTGAGACGTTCGAGCTCGCCCGTCCGCATCCGGCTCTTCTCTATGAACATATCCTGCTGGTGCAGGATGCCGGACCGCTGCCCCTTCATCTCCTCGATCTCTTTCATAAGCGAGAAGAGCCGGTCCCGTGCACCTTCCGTGTCCTCGCTGTGCTGCTTGATCTCGGTCTCGAACTTCTCCAGCTGGGTACGGGCGGAAGCCACCTCCATCGCAATATTCGTCCGGTCGATGGTGAGCGTCCGCACCTGGTCGGTGCACTCGGCCACCCGGGCCTCCGCCCGCTTGGTGTCCATGTACACCCGGTTGATCGCCTCGAGGTTGGATTCCTTCTCCTTCCGGAGCCGCACAATCGTCTGATCGGCGAGCTTGATCCCGCTCTTTGCCTCCTCGAGTTCCGCGATCAGCTTCAGGTAATCGGCGCCGCTCTTCTTATTGATCAGGTCATCGATATCCTTCAGATCCGCCTTCAGGTAGGAGAGTTCGTTCTCCTCGAGGCTCCGGTCCGATGCGATCCGGCCGATCTGGATCGTATGGTCCTCGGCCGAGCGGAGGAGGGTGGCGTGCTCTTTCTCCCGCTCATGGAGATGGGCGGCGGCACGGCAGTTCTGGTAGAACGTGAGATCGGTCTGCAGCTTCTGGTACTCCAGCGCATGGGTCCGTTCCCGTTTCAGCTCGTTCGCACGCTTGCCCAGTTCGAGCAGGAGCAGCTCCTCGCGCTCGATCCGCTCCCGGACCACGTCGAGTTCCCCGAGCGACTGCGCCTTCTTGGCATCGAATTCGGATACCCCGGCGATCTCGTCAATGATCTTCCGGCGCTCGAAGTCGCTCATCTCCATGATGCGGGTGACATCGCCCTGCATCACTACATTGTAGCCATGGGGCTTGATCCCGTGTTTTGCCAGGTGGTCCACGATATCGCTCTGCTTGCAGAGCCGCTCGTTGAGATAATTATAGCTGTAATAGCCGTTGCCGGTCCGCTTGATCCTGCGCCGGATCTTCGTACCATCGGAGAACCCGAGCGACACCTCGGCAGTGTTCCTGCCGGAGTTCAGGTTGATAAGATCGGTAAGTTTCTCGGCCCGGAGGTTCCGGGAGCTCGAGAGGGCAAGGACGAAAAGTATGGAATCGATGATATTGGACTTGCCGGACCCGTTGGGTCCGGAGATGACGGTGAACCCCTCAAGAAAGGGAATTTTTGTCTTTTTTGAAAAAGACTTGAAATTATCGATCTCCAGTTCTGTGATATGCAAAGATCGGGCCCCTTACTTCTTTGCAGCGTCCTTGTCTTCCTCGGCGGCGTAGATCAGGTCGCTCTGTTTGCCCTTGACGGAGGTCCCCTTCTTGTTGCGACCGTATCCCGCGGATGCCACGATATAGTTCTTGTCCCCGCGCCGGGGCTCGAGCTTCATGGTGCCGTCCTGCTGCATGATCATGTCCATGGCAGGCTCTGCCGGTTCCGCCGGGACATCCGGCTGGCGGCCCTTGGGCCGGATCACGGTGCTCCCGCCGGAGGGGGCGGCAACGGACGGGGACGGGGCTGCCTGTGCCGGGGCAGATGCACCCTGTACGATCGGGCCCCGCACGAGCTGCTGGCGGCTTCGTTCCTCGGTCTGCTTGGACATCTTCATCGCGATCGACTTGAGGTCGAGCAGCTCCTGGGTCAGTCCCTTGACCAGCGCTTCCATGTCCCGTACCTTCTTTTCAAGCGATGCGATCCGATCTTCTGATACTCCGGTTCCTGTTTCCATCATCTTAATCAGTTTCTCCTGTTGATCGAGTTCGTGCTCAAGATATTTGATCTTTGCATCAGACTGCGCCATACAGATCCTGTAGTAGTACTGGTGCGGCGTGATCCTTATTAATAATAATAGTAATGATCGGCGGGTTAGGAAAAAAGGATTGTGGTGCGAATGGTCATCAGACCATGAGCACGAGAAGATTTCGTCAGAAATCTTCGCTGTCCTGAAAGTCCGAAGGACTTGAAGGGTGCGAACGGTTCGTCAGAACTGCAAGAACCTGAATAATTTATTCCCGTTCTTCGCGTTCCGAGAGGCTCATCAGAGCCTTGAGGACGAGAAGAATTCCGTAGGAATTCTTCGCTGTCCTGAAGGTCCGTCAGGACCTGAAGTAAGGAAGGTTTGCTCGGGACCCATCGCTTAATCGGGTCGAAGAATGCTGACGCATTCTTCTCCACCTCGCCACCCGATGAGCTCGTCGGACAATCGAAGAATGCTGACGCATTCTTCTCCTCCTCAGGGTTCTTCGAACCCTTCGGAAAGAAAACCTATTACCTGATCCGAGCGAACCCTTCTCCATATGTCGTATCTGTCAAAAACGGATCCAGCAATTGCAGATATCATCGAAAAGGAACGGCTCCGCCAGACCAATGGCCTCGAGCTGATCGCATCCGAAAACCTGGTCTCCCATGCCGTGCTCGAGGCGATGGGGTCCATCATGACCAACAAATATGCCGAGGGATACCCGGGCAAGCGGTACTATGGCGGCTGCGAGTTCCACGACGAGGCGGAGAACCTGGCCCGCGACCGGCTGAAGAAACTGTTCGGCGCGGAATACGCAAACGTCCAGCCGCACTCGGGCACCCAGGCAAACATGGCGGTCTATTTTGCGTTCATGAACCTGGGAGATACCCTCATGAGCATGAAGCTGACGCAGGGAGGCCATCTTTCCCACGGCTCACCGGTCAGTTTTACCGGCAAGTTCTACAAGGTCGCCCAATACAGTCTCGACCCCAAGACCGAGATGCTCGATTACGGCGCGGTCGAGGAGATGGCGAAGAAAGAGAAGCCGAAGATGCTGGTCTGCGGCGCCTCGGCATACCCGAGGACCATTGATTTCAAGGCGTTCCAGGAGATCGCCGACAGCGTAGGCGCCTACTGCATGGCAGATATAGCCCACATCGCCGGCCTCTGTGCAACCGGTGTCCACCCGAACTCGGTCGGCGTGGTAAACTTCACCACCACCACCACCCACAAGACCCTCCGCGGCCCCCGGGGCGGTGCGATCATGGCCAATGCCGAGTACGGCCCGGCAATCGACAAGGCGGTCTTCCCCGGCATGCAGGGCGGTCCCCTGATGCACACCATTACGGCAAAGGCGGTCTGTTTCGAGGAAGCGCTCCGGCCGTCGTTCACGGAATACAATAAGCAGATCGTGAAGAACGCAAAGGTCCTCGCCGAGACCCTCATGGCAAACGGCCTCCGGCTCGTCTCCGGCGGTACCGACAACCACCTGATGCTCCTCGACCTGACAGCACAGGGCATCACCGGCCTCGAAGCGGAGACCGCACTCGGTAAGGCCGCGATCACGGTCAACAAGAACACGATCCCGAACGAGACCAAGAGCCCGTTCATCACGAGCGGTCTCCGGGTCGGTACACCGGCGGTCACCTCACGGGGCATGAAAGAGTCCGAGATGCGCATGATCGGCACCTGGATCGCGACGGTAGTCAAGGACGTAAAGGACGAGACGGCAATCCGGGACATCCGTGCAAAGGTTGAGGCAATGGCCGGAAAATTCCCGATCTACCCGGAATAATCAGATAAACAGGGAGGAGATCCCCATGGTTACCATCCTCGACGGCAAAAAAACGGCAGAGAAGCGCCTCGAACTCCTTAAGGAGAAGATTGAGGACCAGAAGCTGTACCCCCGGCTCGCAACGGTCATCGTGGGGAATGACCCGGCGTCCCAGATGTATGTCCGGATGAAGCACCGGGCCTGCGAGCAGGTGGGGATCGGGTCCGTGGGGATCGAACTTCCCGCGGAGGCGACAACCCGCACGGTAGTCGACGAGGTGCGGAGGCTGAACCGTGACGAGGATATCGACGGCATACTTGTCCAGCTCCCGCTGCCAAAGCATGTGGATACGGAACGGGTGATAGGGGCGATCCGTCCGGACAAGGACGTGGACGGGTACCATCCCGAGAACATGGGCCTCCTCTTCTCGGGCAGGCCGAAGTTCTCCTCATGCACACCCACGGGTATCATGACGCTCCTCGCGGAATACAACATACCCGTTGCAGGTAAGAGAGCGGTTGTTGCCGGGCGCAGCATCGACGTAGGCCGGCCCATGGCGGCACTTCTCCTGAACGCCGATGCCACGGTTACCATCTGCCACAGCAAAACCGTGGACCTTGCCGAAGAGCTGAAGCGGGCAGATATCCTCGTCTCCGCGGTGGGTAAGCCGCATTTCATCACCGCGGAGATGGTGAAGCCCGGCGCGGTTGTCATCGATGTCGGCATCAACCAGCTGGAGGGGAAACTTGTCGGGGACGTGGATTTCGAAGCGGTCAGGGAGATCGCTTCAGCGATCACCCCGGTCCCGGGCGGCGTGGGCCCTATGACCATCGCCACCCTGATGGAGAACACCTTCCGCTCGGCACAGGAGAGGGCATGCGATCGTGTGTTATAAACAAGCTCACGATTGGCGGTGATGCCCCTCCCCGCGTAATGGGCGTGATCAACTGCAGCTACGAATCCTTCTACCATGATTCCTACATCCCGGCAGACGAAGTTCATAAAACAGCGGTCAGGATGATGGAGGAAGGGGCTGATATCCTCGATATAGGTGCCAGGAGCACGGCTCCCAATGCGCAGGCAATCAGCGGTGCCGAGGAAGCGAGCCGGATCGATGCGGCCCTGAAGGAACTGGACGGTGCCGGTTTCACCATCTCGGTGGATACCATGAACCCGTGGGTGCTGGACACCTGCCTGAAGCACGAGATCCACGCAGTGAACGACATTGCGGGATTTGCGTCGAACTCCTATGCCAAACGTGTGGCCGATGCCGGCCTGCCGGCATTCGTGATGGCCACGAACTATACGCCGGGCGATGCCGTTGGCCCTGATGCCACAGAGAAAGCTCTCCAGACCGTTGTTTCACGGTGCGAGGCTGCGGGGATCGACAATTACGTGCTCGACCCGGGCGTAGGCCTCTGGACGCCGTTCCGCTCGTTCGATGACGACTGGGAACTCTGCCGGCACTTCGACCGGTTCGGGAAGTTCGGCCGCCCGCTGCTTGCTGCAATATCCCGCAAGAGCTTCATCGGCAACCTCGTGGACCGCGAGCCCGAGCAGCGCCTCGCGGGCAGCCTTGCGGTCACCACCTACCTGCTCCAGAAGGGTGCCGCCATTGTGCGAACTCACGACGTGAAGGAGACCGTGGACACCGTGAAGGTGAACGCCCGGATGGTGAAGAGCCCGTGAACACCTCGTTCGAGGTCTTCGGGCTCTCGACCGGCATCATCCGCAGCGGCGACCCTATCGCCGACCGGGTCATCGAAGCAGCAGAGGCAGCCTGCGGCGGGTTCGAGGAAGGAGACATCCTCGTCCTCGCCGAGACCGCGGTGGCCACGTCCGAAGGCAACGTGATCGATCTCTCCACGGTTACCCCCTCGGATAAGGCCCGCGAACTTGCGGAGAGATATCATATGGACCCGGAGACCGCCGAGGTCGTCCTGCGGGAGAGCGACTCGATTGTCGGTGGCATCCCGGGGTTTCTCCTCTGCATGAAAGGCGGCACGCTCCTCCCCAACGCCGGCGTCGATGCCTCCAATGCCCCGCCCGGCTGCGTCACCCCTCTTCCCGCTGATCCCGACCGGAGCGCTATTGCCATAAAGGAAGCGATCGGGAAGAAGGCCTGCGTGCAGATCGGCGTCATCATCGCCGACAGCCGCACGCACGCGATGCGCCTCGGGTGCAGCGGCGTTGCCATCGGCTCGGCCGGTATTCCTTCCGTGATCGATGACCGGGGACGTTCCGATCTCTTCGGCCGCAAGCTCGAGGTGACAAAAAGAGCAGTTGCCGACAACATCGCCTCTGCTGCCGAGCTCGTCATGGGTGAGGCTGACGAGTGCACCCCCGCCGCCATCATCCGGGGCATCGGCCTACCGATCGGGGATCACGTGGGCGTAGAAACGATCGATGCCACGGAATGCCTCTTCATGGGAGCGTTCGCAAAGGACCGGAAGGCGTGGTAACCATATTTTGGTGAAAATCCATCTTTCTCTATTCTTCAGGAAATTTGGTGGAACTATAAGGGTGACCCCCTCTCTCCCCCGGAGGGGGAGGCAGCCCAAGGGGAGCACCCCCTTGACCCCCCACCAGAATATTTTTCGTCAACCTTCTGAGTGACTATCGCATTCGGGGGTTGCCACAGCGGCGGGGGTGAAACCCCCGAGAGCGTTTCCATTGTCAAAATGTTTTTACGCATATCTTCCGGCCGCCACAGCATCTATATCCCTGAAAAGCTCCTTTTACTCTGCAAAAGGAAAGTATGTGTTACAGGGCATACGGTCCCATTTACTTGAGATCCCCGTAAAATGATTTATACGCGGGATGATGCCGGCCATAAACCCGGTATCCCTGTTGTGCACATACAAAATCTGGTGAATACCTTGGAAACAACCGTGCAGCCGGGCGTTGCCGCCCCGGATAACAGTCCCCCGGCGGAGGGCATCCACTACAAGTGGGTGGCCCTCTCGAATACGACGATCGCCACGTTCATGGCCACCGTGAACGGCAGCATCATCCTGATCTCCCTGCCCGCGATCTTCAACGGCATCAGCATCAACCCGCTCACCTCCTTCCAGTACCTGCTCTGGATGCTGATGGGGTACGGCGTCGTCACTGCCACGCTCCTGCTCAGTTTCGGCAGGCTCTCTGACATGTACGGCCGGGTCCGGCTCTACAATATCGGATTTGCGATCTTCACGGCCGGGTCCCTCCTCCTCTTCCTCACGCCCGACAAAGGGGACGCCGGCGCGCTCGAGATGATCTTCTTCCGGCTTGTACAGGCAGTCGGAGCCGCGTTCATCTTCTCCAACAGCGCTGCGATCCTTACCGACGCCTTCCCGCCGGATGAGCGGGGCAAGGCGCTCGGCCTGAACATGGTCGCTGCCCTCTCCGGCCAGTTCATCGGCCTCCTGATCGGTGGCATACTCGCGGTCTACAACTGGCGGTACGTCTTCCTGATCAGCGTGCCGTTCGGGGTGATCGGTACGATCTGGGCGATCATGAAACTCCGGGAGCCGTCGTACGCGACCAGGCCCCGGAAGATCGATATCTGGGGCAACCTCACGTTCATCGGCGGGCTGACCATCTTCCTCATCGGGATCACGTATGCCCTCGTCCCGTACGGGACCGATCCGATGGGCTGGGAGAGTCCGCTTGTCATCGGGTGCATGGTCGTGGGACTCGCCCTCCTCGCTGCCTTCCCTATCGTCGAGACCCGGGTGAAGGACCCGATGTTCGACATGGCTCTCTTCCGGAACCGGAACTTCGCCTTCGGCAACGCGGCCGGGTTCCTTTCGGCTATTGCCCGCGGAGGGGTGATGATCATCCTGATCATGCTCCTGCAGGGCATCTGGCTCCCGCTGCACGGGTACAGTTTCGAGTCCACGCCTTTCTGGGCCGGGGTCTATATGCTGCCCCTGACACTCGGGTTTGTGATCATGGGTCCGATCTCCGGGCTCTTCTCGGACAAGTACGGTGCCCGCTGGATCAGTACGGCAGGCATGCTCCTCGTGGCAGTCTCGTTCGTGATCCTTGCCCTGCTGCCCTATGACTTCGACTACCTCACCTTCGCCGTGGCCCTCTTCATCATGGGAGTAGGGAACGGCATGTTCGCCTCCCCGAACTCGGCCGCGATCATGAACTCCGTGCCGCCCCATGAGCGGGGCGTCGCCTCCGGCATGATGTCGACCCTGATGAACTCGGGGTTCGTCATCAGCATGGGCATGTTCTTTACCATCATCGTCTTCGGACTGACAAAGGAGTTCCCTGCCGCCCTCTCCGCTTCCCTGACAAGCGCCGGTGCCGCCCAGCTCATCCCGTCGATGAGTGCCATCCCCCCGACCGGCGCACTCTTCGCCGCGTTCCTCGGGTACAACCCGGTCCAGATGATCCTCACCGGCCTGCCGGTGGCCGTAACCGCGGGGATCAGTGCCGCGACCCTTGCCACACTTACCGGGGTCACGTGGTTCCCTACGACGCTGGCCCAGGCATTTATGCCCTCGCTCGCTCTCACGTTTTACTTCGGGGCTGCAATCTCGGTTCTCTCCGCCGTGCTCTGCGCCATGAGAGGCGAGATGTACGTGTACGAGACCCATGGCGGGGGTGTGGATACCATTCCCGCTGTCGCGGATCCGCAAGAGGTATCAGGAAAGAGCGAGAGATGATCGCGCAACAGGAACAGTATGGAGCGGAATGATGACAACGGGGCTGTTTACCAGGATCCTGGTCGCAACCGACGGTTCTGTTAAGAACCGGGCTGCAGTGGAGGAGGCCCTGCGGATCGGCCGGGCCTGCAATGCACCGGTCCACGCCGTATACGTGGCCGACACCAGTGCACTCGAATCGGCATCCGCCGACGTGATGATACGGGATACCTGGGAACTGGTAGAGCGCGAAGGGGAGAAAGCGCTGGGCCGGATCCGGGAGACTGCGGGAGACGTGGCGATCGAGACCACACTCCTCGAGGGGCAACCTGCCGCAGAGATCGTGAAGTATGCAAAAGAGAAGGAGATCGATCTCATCGTAATCGGCACGCAGGGAAAACGGGGAATCGAGCGTATCCTCCTCGGGAGCGTGGCAGAGAGCGTCATCCGGTCTGCGCCCTGCAGGGTCCTTGTCGTAAAATAAGGGAACGCGTGCGTTATTGCCGGGTTACCGCCTTCGCCGTTTGGCAAAGGTGATCTTTGCTTCCAGCGCCTTTTCTTTCTCTTTGATGAGACCCGGCGGGGCGCCATCCGCACGGAGTGAGGCGATCTCGGCGAAATCCCGGATCATATCGGTGAGTTCCTCATCCGAAAAATCCTCGTAGGAGATCCGCTCCATAAATGCATCTTCGCCTTCAACCGGGCCCTTCGGAACAGGGAAACTGACCCGGAACTTTGCCCTGCAGTACCTGCATCGCGTGTGATATTCGCCTCCCGCCCGCTGTGCCCGGGTAAGGATCCGGAAATTTATCCCTTCACACGCCGGGCACGGCCATTCGAGCGTGAGAGCTTTCACTACACCCTGCGCTTCCTGTTCAAAGAACCGCTCGAACATCCCTGCTCCGATTATGTTATTCTACCGGTTTACCATGGATCCACATTAAGGTGCTGAACGGGGCAGGGATCCCGGCAGCTGATCCCCGGAACCGGCACAGGGTTTATCCACATCCCCGTACGAACCGGTTATTACAGGAAATTCCGTGTCGTTCCGGTGCCGGATGTGCGGGGAGTGCTGCAGCTCCATGGGAGAGGTAATCGAGATCCGTGAGCAGACCGGCCCTTCCGCATTCAGAATTGGTTTTACGGTTACGGGCGAGGAGCGGGAGGTGAAGATCGACCCGGGGAGGGAGGCACTCTGGTCCCGGCAGGGCATGAAGAGACGCACCATGGCCTGCCCGTTTCTCCGGGAGGAGGAGCCCGGTGCAGTGATCTGCACAGTCCACCACTCGCGGCCGGATCTCTGCCGCCAGTACTCCTGCTTCCGGATCCTCGTGCTCGACGGGGAGGGGAAAAAGATCGGGCGGGTGGTGGATGGCACCCGGTATTTCGACTCCGCAAACGCCGGGCTCAGAGAGGCCTGGGATCAGGAATGCGCAGGGGTGGACATAACGGATGAGGACTGCTGGGAAGAAGCGGTGGAAAACCGGCTGGAATCGGCAGGGTACAGGGTTGTACGGTAGCTGCAGAAGAGAAGGAGGAGGCGGTATTACCGGCCCGGCGCCAGTCCCGTTGCCCCAATCTTCTCCAGAGCCTGCCGTGCTGCTGCCTGTTTTGCATCCCGGGCAGTCTCCCCGCTGCCCCTGCCGAGGACTTCGTTATTGAACCGGACCTCATAGGTGAATGTGGGCTTGTGGGCCGGACCCGCGTGATCGAGCTTGCGGTACTCCGGAAGGGACTGGCTCTTTTTCTGGATATACTCCTGGAGGGCGCCGATTGCATTCCCTTCGGGATCGTACTCTGCTATGACATCCCCCATGATCGTATTCACGAAATAGGCCACGTCATCCAGCCCCACCTCGCAGTACAGGGCCCCGATGAATGCCTCGAACGCCCCGCCCGTGATCCGTTCGCCGTACGGACTCTCGCTGATCTCCCGGGGAATAAGGCGCTTAAACGCCTCCTTCCGGTCATTCCCGGGCTGCCGGGTCAGGGCATCGAGCGCCCGGTTCGAGACCGCACCGCTCAGGATCTTTGTCATCCGGCCCTCGTCGAGCACCCCGGCCTGCCTTGTGAAGAGCGTCTGGGCAACGATCAGGTTGAGGACCCGGTCGCCGAGGAACTCGTACCGCTGCCAGTCCTCCTTTGTTATATCCCACTGGTCGGTCTCCGGCCCCGGGACACCATACGCATGGTTGAAAAGGGTGACAAAAGTATTGATGATCCGGCTGATATCCGGGTCGGGCGTACCAAGGAGTTCGATAAGCGACAGCCCCGGTTGCCCGTTCATATGATGCCAATCGGCACGGCGAAATGATAATATTATCGCTTGCGGGTGACGCCTGCCCGGCCTTTGTCCGTGGAAAGGGCAAACCCAAGCCCTTCCAGGTACGCCCTGCTCTTTCCGGTCCCGTGGATCAAAAGTTCCACAAGGTCGTCATCTTCGTCGATATCCGTGTGCAGCCGGAACGAGTCGATCACCTCTACCGAGAGCCCTGCCTTCTCCGCGATCGCAAGGTGCTTGGCAAAACTGCCCCCGTAATAATCGACATGGAACTTCTGCGGCTCCTTTAAGAAGATCGCGTTCGTCCCGCCGCCCCGCCCGGGCACGATGGCGATGTCCTTGGTGGTGGAGATCACCCTCCGTATCGATGGCCCGTCGGCAAGGGGCATATCGGCCATGATGATGATCACGGGGTTCTCTGCCCGCGGGAGGATCTCGTTGAGGGTCTGGTTCAGGTCCGCGTCCTGCACCGTGACCTGGACGAGGTCGCTGTCGAAGAGCTCGGTGCTGACAATGACCGGCATGCAGTTGACATCTTTTACCGCATCGATCACGTCGGCGAGCATCGCCTCGGCAAACTGTTCCCGCTCTTCCTGCGAGAGGATGGAGGAGAGCCGGGTCTTCGGGTTCTTTGGCTTATAGGGTATCAGGGCGTGAGGGCACATCAGCTAGCTGATACGCGGGGAAATCAAAAAAAGGTGCTGATGTGCTTCCGGCCATCACACCGCCGGAGATAAAAGAACGGTTTAACATCTCATACGCGGTACGTTTTTACGAGATGGATGGCCTGAAATTTGCAATAAAGAAACTGCCTGCACGGACGGTTGTCGGCATTGCCCGCCGCACCCGGAACGCAGAGGCGCAGGAGAGCATCCCCGGCTGCTGGCAGGAGTTCCTGACCGGTAACATGGTGGCAAGGATCCCGCACCGGGCCGCACCCCCGGTTATGTACGCGGTCTACTCGGACTACGAAAAAGACTGGACCGGGTATTACTCCTACCTGCTCGGCTGCGGGGTTTCCCGGGCCGATACCGTGCCGGACGGTATGGAAGTACGGCGGATCCCTCCGCAGAGCTATGCAGTCTTTCGGGCAAAAGGCCGGATGCCGGACGAGATTGTCGGCGTCTGGGCCAACATCTGGTCCTCGGAACTCCCCCGTACCTATACGTACGATTTCGAGCTCTATGACAAGCGGTTCACCCGGCCGTCTGCAAAAGAAGCGGAAGTCTGGGTGGCCGTGGACCCGGCGAAGATGGAACAGGCCGTCGGGTTCTGATCCAGTCCCGGTTGTGATACCGCCCGGGGATATTTCCGGGGAGGGGCTTATTCCCCGCCACCGTTCCGGAACGTGCCCGGGGGCAGCCGGATCACGAACCGGGCGCCTTTGCCCGGCTCGCCATTCTCGAGGATAGTGGCCCCCGTGGCCGCAAGGATATCGCGGGCGAGGAAGAGACCCCAGCCGGTACCTTTCCCGTACCCCCGGTCAAAGATCCGTTCCTTGTCTTCCGCAGGAATGCCGGCCCCGTTGTCTTCCACCATTACCTGCAGGAATTCCCCGTCGGGCTGCAGGCCGATCCGGATCCCGGTCGCCGTGCTGCCGTGGAGGATCGTATTCTCGAACAGGTGGATGAACACTTTTTCAAAAAGGGAATCCGCGTACACTGCCAGGTCCCCGGTCTCTGCCGTTATCGTGACTTCCTTCAGATCCACCTGCTCCCGGACCCGGTGGAGGGTATTGTTGAGGTTCTGCCAGCGTGGCGGCTCGGCAGAGATATTCTGGTAATCCTTGGCAAACTGGAACTGCCGCCGGATCTTGTTGACTGCCTGGGTCTCCTTGTCGAGGAACGACTTCAGCTTCGCATCTTCGATCATCATCCCCAGCAGTTCCGTATACCCTACGATCGCCGTCAGCTGGTTGAGGACATCGTGCCGGGTGACGCTGCCCACGATGTTGAGTTTCTTCTCGAGAAACGCGATCTTTGCCCGGAGGGTCTCCATCTCTGCGGTCCCCTCGGCCGGGCATGGCCCGGCCCCCGCCCCGTCATTCTTTTCCGGTTCGGCGGGTTCTTTTTGGGGCATCGGTTTCCAGACAAGGGGAGTTTCCGGCATAAATCGTTCCTGTAGGGCATGGTTGGTCTGCCCGGTTGATTATGCTTATCCTCCGGACCTGCCCGGGCCCTCAATTCCGCGGGCCGCTGCACTACCTTAACGTTCAATACCCGCGGGGGCGAACCACTTCTCATGCAGCGCCGTACGATCACCTTCTCCCGGAACATCTTCCTCCCGCTCACCACCGCCTGCCGGAACCGATGCGGATACTGCTGCTTCCGGACCCCGGTACAGGAGGGGTGCATCATGGCGCAGGCCGACGTGGAAAAAACCCTGAAGAACGGGGCGGCACTCGGATGCACCGAGGCGCTCTTCACCTTCGGCGAGCGGCCGGAGGAGGAGCCGGGTTTCTCCGCACTCCTCGCCCCGATGGGTTACAAAACGATCCTCGATTACTGCGAAGCGATGTGCCGGAAGGGGATCGGATACGGCATCCTGCCCCACACGAACGCAGGGATCCTCACGTACGAAGAGATGGAGCGGCTCCGGCCGGTAAATGCGAGCATGGGACTGATGCTCGAGACCACCGCGGAGATCCCGGCCCATGCGACCTCGAAGGGCAAATCACCGGATGTCCGGCTCGGGATGATGGAGGACGCAGGAAAGCTGAAGATCCCGTTCACCACGGGACTCCTGCTCGGGATCGGCGAGACCATGGCCGATCGCGAGGACTCGCTCTTTGCGATCCGCGATCTCCACAGGCGCTATGGTCACATCCAGGAGATCATCATCCAGAACTTCTGCCCCAAGCCCGGCACCCCGCTCGCGCAGAACCCGGTACCGACGACGGATGAGGTCTGCGTAACCATCCAGCTGGCGCGGGACATTCTCCAGCGCGACATCGCGATCCAGATTCCCCCGAACCTGATCGATGCCCGCAGGCTGATCGACTGCGGGGTCGATGACCTCGGGGGAGTCTCGCCACTCACCATCGATTACGTGAACCCGGAGCACCCGTGGCCGGCGTTCGACGAACTCAGGGAGATCGCTGGCGACGCCCTGCTTGAGGAACGGCTCTGCATCTACCCGAAGTACATAGAGAAGGGCTGGTTCCACCCCGACCTGCAACCCCTAATAAACCGGCTCGCACAAAGAGTACAGGCTAAGGAGCACTAAGGAGCAGTTGACGTGAAGCAGAAGAACCTCCTCTATACCGGCAAAGCGAAGTCCGTGTACCGCACCGACGTTGCGGGCCAGTTCATCGTGGAGTTCCGTGACGACATCACCGCCTTCGATGGCGGGAAGAAGGACGTCCTCAAGAACAAGGGCAGCTACAATGCGGAGGTCTCGGCCTTCATCTTCGGGTATCTTGAGAAGAACGGCGTGAAGACCCACTTCGTGGAGATGCTCGACCAGCGCCGGATGGTGGTCCGTGAGCTGCAGATGATCCCGCTCGAAGTGATCGTCCGGAACGTGGCGGCAGGATCCATTGTCAGGAACTATCCCTTCAAGGAGGGAACGAAGCTCGATCCCCCGGTCATCGTGATCGACTACAAGGACGACTCACGGCACGACCCGATGCTCAACGATGACCTGATCGTGGCGCTGAAGCTTGCAACCGCAAAGGAGCTTGCGGAGATGAAGAAGATCGCACTCCGGATTAATGCCCTCCTTGTAAAACTCATGGCCTCGCAGGGGATCACGCTCGTTGACTTTAAGATCGAGTTCGGCCGTGGCGGGAAGACCATTTACCTCGGGGACGAGATCAGCATGGACTCGATGCGCCTCTGGGACAAAAAGACCGGGGAATCGCTCGACAAGGACGTGTACCGGTTCAGCAAGGGCGACGTGATGGCGACCTATAACCGCGTGGCCGGGCGCATCACGAAGAACGCCGCTGCCGCGAAAGCCGTAAAGAAACCTGCGGCAAAGGCACCGGCAAAAAAACCGGTGAAGAAAACCGTGAAAGGACCGGTGAACGCTGTTCAGGTTAAGAAAGCAAGAGTAGGTGCAAAGAAGGCGCCGGCGAAGAAGCGCTGAAACGTGCCGGGGATTTCCTGCCCCTGCAACCGGCCTCCCCCATCCCCCGCAAATCAAAAAGCTAATGGCATGGGGACACAATCTATCCACAATATTTCCTGAAACGATCATGACAGAAGATTCCCTGGCAGAAGCGGATATGCTGAAGTGGGCGAAAGCCTATGCGCACAAGCAGGGCTGGTCCCTGAACACCGATGAGAAGCAGCTCGGCACGGTCATCAAGGGACTCGTGCGCAACAAGAACAAGTTCGGCCGGCCTTACTGCCCCTGCCGGCTCCGGAGCGGCGACGAAGAGAAGGACCGTAATATCGAATGCCCGTGCATCTTCCACAAGGACGAGATATCGTCGCAGGGCCACTGCCACTGCAACCTCTATTTCAAAGACCCCGGCGAAATCAAAGATCCGCCGGTAATCTGATCTTTTTTTATGGACCACCCCTCACCCGTGTCGAGCCTGCGGGCGCCCGGCCTCGGTCCCGTTGCGGGACCGAAACCCCGCGTGCTGATCCTGGGAAGTTTCCCGAGCGTCCTCTCTCTGGCGCACAGGGAATATTACGGCAACCCCCGGAACCAGTTCTGGCGGATCATGGAAGCGCATTTCGCGATTCCCCCGGGCCTCCCGTACCCGGACCGGATTGCCCGGCTCGCACAACGCGGCGTGGCGCTCTGGGACGTGATCGGAACGTGCGAACGGCCGGGCAGTGCCGACAGCCGGATCCGGAATCCGGAACCAAATGACATTGCCGGATTTGTCCGGGTGCACCCGGCCATCCGGCTCGTGGCGCTGAACGGGAGCACGGCCGGCCGGCTCTACCATAAATTCGCGGAGGTTCCCGGCCTGGCGGCCGTGACGCTGCCCTCCACGAGCCCGGGGAATGCGGCGGTGACGTTTGTGGAGAAGGTCCGGGCGTGGGCGGTTGTTGCGGAAGAGATCCGTAAACCGTGAGTACTGGATCTTTCAGACAACTGTCCGGCAGGAGGGGGTTCGGGGTGGATCACCAGATCCCGGAACAGGGGTTTCCTTTGCCGGGGGGTCCTGAAATACGACCGGAAAAAGGGGGCTGTACAAAGGCCGCTAAATTGCAGGTTTAATCTCCCCGGGATGGGCATATTTTTGAAAAATATCCTGATTGCGCAGACTTTTTCAGCGGCGTGGACATCGTTTCCTGTGCAGAAAATTCGTCCCTGCCCGGATTGGCAAACGGACGGTTTTACGGGCCCGGAATAGTACTGACCTCCGGAAGGGGGGTTGGATCCCCGGCCATCGGTTACGTATTATGTCCCATCCTGCCGGCTCCAGTGATCCCAGATCACGATCAGCGCTCCCGCGGCAAACAACGGCAGCGCGATCCAGAACTGGAGCCCTAGCGGCTCGGAGAAGATCAGGAGCGAGACCAGGCACCCGATGAACGGGGCGGCCGCGTAAATCGCCCCGGCCCGGGCCGCCCCCATGGCCCTGAGCGCCTGCATGAAGAGAACGAGACCGAGGCCGAACGAGACGAAACCGGTCAGCAGGGCAAGGACCGCAAGATCCCACGGGGGCAGCGGCTCGTGGAGCAGGAAGACAAGGCCCCATGCAATGCATCCGCCGAATCCGGCCTTGGCAATACTGATCAGTTCCGGGGGAAACGCGGTGATGTGCGCCATGAAGTTGTTGTCAAGGCCCCAGAAGAACCCGGCGAGGATGATCCCCATGGCACCGGGCGAGAAATCGAAGCTGGACCCGCCGTTCCAGCTCAGCAGGAGACTCCCGCCGAGGATGATGGCGATCGCGGCCCCGATCTTCCGGTCTTCCGGTTCGTGGAAGACGAGGAACGCGACAAGAACGGTGGCAACGATCTCGAAGTTCAGCAGCAGGGACGCGGTCGCTGCCTGCGTAAAGGGGAGGGAGAGGATCTGGATGAACGGGGCGAGGAGGCCGCCGGCAAGAACGGTCCCGAGGAACAGGTACCACTCCCGCCGGTCCGGGGCCGGGCATGTCCCGGCCGACGGGCCGGTCCCGGAGAGGAGCCACCAGCAGGCCGCGCCCGAACAGGACCCGATCCCGAGCAGGCCGAGGAGGACGAGCGGTGTCATCCCTGATACCAGGATCTTCAGCACCGGCGTTGCCGAGCCGAAGAGCACGGTCGCTGCAATGATCGCGAGCAGAGGGGCCGGGATCTTTTTTGCGGGAAGGCTGAACATGGAAAAAATATACGGAAATATCCGCGGGGCCGCCGGTGATGCCGGCACTACCGCTCCATCCGGAACTTCAGGAACACGACATGGTAGACCGCGTAGAACCCGGTCAGCACGGCGGCCGTGAAAGCCCCGATCGCGATCCACGTGACCTCCTTGGGCAGGACGAACGACGAGGACTGGAGCACGAGCGAGGACCCGATCACGAGCGAAGCGACCACAAGGCCGATCATCACCTTGTCGCTCGCCCGGTCGAGCGCCATCTGGAGCTTCTGGAGATCGGTATCCACGATCTCCAGCTTGAAGGTACCGGTCGAGAGCCGGCGCAGCATAAGGTTGACGTTCCTCGGCATATCGAGGATCGCATCCGCTGCCTCGAGGAGGGTCATCGACGCCCGCTTCACGTACCCTGCCGAGAGCGTGTTGGTGTCGGCGAGTTTTGTCAGGTATGGCGTGACCTCCGTACCGAAATTGAAGAGCGGGTCCAGCCGAAGCCCGATGTCCAGCACCATCATAAAGACTTTCAGGAGGAGCATCAGGTTCATCGGCACCTTGAGCCGGTACCTGCGCATAGAGTCCGTGAGCTCGGAAACCATCAGCCCGAAATCGAAATGCGACACACCTTCGCCGCCACCGGAGAAGTCGTGCATCATGATGTAGAGGTCATCCCGGAGGCCCTCGCGGTCCTCCTCGGCGATCACGATGCCGAAGCCCTCGAGCGACCGGATCATCAGTTCGATGTCGTCGTTGACGAGTGCGAAGAGGAGGTTGATGAAGTTCTGGCGTTTCTCGGGACGGAGGATGCCCACGACCCCGAAGTCCAGGAAGACGATGTCGCCTTCATTTGTCACGAAGAGGTTGCCCGGGTGCGGATCACCGTGGAAGAACCCGTCCTCGAAGATCATCTTGAGGTAGGCATGGAACCCCCGGACCCCGATCTCGTGCGGGTCGAGGCCCATCTTCACCATTGCATCGGGATCGTCGATCCTGACTCCCTCGACAAACTCCATCACGAGCACGTGGGGAGTGGTGTATTCCCAGTAGATCTTCGGGAACCTGATGCCCGGTACATCCCGGAAGTTCCGGGCCATGCGATCGGCATTCCGGGCATCGTGCATGAAGTCGAGTTCTTTTACGATCTGGTGGGCAAAGTCATCCACCATACCGGTGGGGTTGTAGAGCCGGGTCTCGGGCAGGACCATCTCGATCCGCTCGGCCATGGACTGGAGGATCTGGAGGTCCGTCTCGATGATCTCGTCGATGCCCGGGCGGCGGACCTTGAGCGCAACCTTGGTCCCGTCCTTGAGGTATGCCCGGTGCACCTGCCCGATCGATGCGGATGCCACGGGGGTCTCCTCGATATCGCAGAAACAGTCCTGCCAGTCCGGGCAGTTCTCTTCGATCACTGCCATGACCTGGGAGAACGGAACGGGTTTGGCATGGTCCTGCAGCTTCTTGAGCTGCTCGATCATCTCCGGAGGCAGCAGTTCGGTCCTCGTGCTCATGATCTGGCCGAACTTCACGAATGTGGGCCCGAGTTCCTCGAGAGCAAGCCGTATCCGTTCGTAGATGGTGGATGCATCGGATTTTGGACCGGTCTGCGGGAGGCGGAACCTGGCCCTGCCAGGGAAGATCTTCTCCAGGCCGATACCAAGACCATACTTGCTGAGCACGTCCACGATCTGCGCATAACGGACGATACGGGTGACCATGGATACAACTTGGACGTCGTGATACTTAATGCGTGCTAAAATCCCGCATTCTCATGGCCGGTAAAACAGGGATGGACGGGGAGGCCGGGGAGATGTATCAGGGCGTGATGCTGCCGGGATTGTCATCAAGGTCAAGGGAGAGATCAAAGGGAGGGACCGCAGCCGGGGCATTCACCGCTGTGGCGTTCCCGCTCCCGATCGCAACCGGGGTTTTCGAACAGCAGCTGAACGAGTCAGTGGCAGGCAGGTAGGCCGAAGGGCACTTCTGGCCCGGGGAGACAACGGTCCCGCCCTGTGCTGCACAGGTGGCAGTCTCGTAGCCGGGCGCCTGCGCAGGAGTCGCCGGGACCGGCTTGGTTGTCGGCACGGTTTTTACCGTTTTCTGCGGGGCCGCCGTACTCTGCACCACTGGTGCCGGCGGGGAAGTGACCGCCGGTGTCCTGGCGGTTTTCTCCGGTCCCGGGATCGTCATGCAGCCTGCAGCGAGCAGGGCGATGATGACCAGCACTGCGGCCGCCGCCATGACACGGGGGACTCCCGGGCTCACAGGGCCGCCCCCATCTGGTCTACGGTGTCATCGATACGGATTGCCATGGAATTGAGTTCGGCCGTGAGGGCGGGGGGGAGATCTGCACTGTGGGCCACGTCCCGGTACGCCTGGGCAAGATCCACCAGGTCCTTCTGCACAAGCCGGAGCGGGGTTTTGGCCGCCTGGAGATTGCCGGTGCTGAGTATCTTCTGAGAGGCTGCCAGATCGGTCTTGGCCTTCGAGAGGGCCGGGTCCGCGGGACCGATATCGATCAGGATCATGGTGAGGTCGTGGTTGACCGTGTCCGCCCGGCCGACCACCCGGTACCCCTGGTCGATGAGGAACTGCAGCTGCCGGTCCTCCGGAACCTGCCCCTGCACCGCGATGACCTGCCCGGAGAATACCTGGCTCTGCGCCAGGATCTGCTGGCCGATTGCTCCGACAGCAATCTCCGACCTTGATACCAGGGCCGACTGGATCTCCGGCCTTCGGGCGGTGATGACGTCGAGTGTGCGCTGGGGAGTCGCGGTATTGTAGCCCTTTGCCTTCAGGCCGTCAAGTACCTGCTGGCTCTCCGCCGCCCATGCATCGAAGTCAGCGAGCGTGCCGGTCGTCCGGATATTCCAGTATGCGTTCTGCTTTTCGGTGATATAGGGGCTGTTCGCAGTCGCCACGCTGGCCCGCAGCCTGAGCTCGTCCCACTTCCCCTGCCCTGCGGTCATCTGGACCAGGGTCTCGCCCCGGAACAGGGCCGTGGTGTTCTTCATGTCCGCGATGAGTTTTGCGAGATCTGCGTCAGAAGAGGTTGCAGGGATACGTGCTTCCTCCGCCTGGAATGCAGCAAGGTCTGCACTCATATTCGTCGTGTCCGTGCTGTAGAGGGGGGTGACGTAGCCGATCGCGGTCTTCATCTCCGTCTCCTTCGCAAGGGCAGTCCATGCAAGGTGGGCCTGCCGGGTCGCGATCCCGTTCGCCGAAGAGACCGGCGCATTCCCGGCAGCGCTTACGGTACAGCACAGCAATGCCAGAAGAAGGACCCCTGCAATAACGGGAATGCAGGAGACTGCGGAGCGTTTCACTGCCATCGCCGCCGGCCCTCCGCCCGGTTCTCCCTGCTGGCACCTGTCGATCCGGTATCCCGCATTCCCGCAGTCATTTACAGCAGGTTGGCGCCGTCTGAATATCAAGATTTGCAGATTTTTGCGGGAGACGGGTGCAGATTCCAGAACACTACCGGATTATAGAAAAAATCTGCACGTTATCGGTTCACAGAAAGGACTGCTGAAAAATATAACCGGATAAAACCCTGGATTTTTATTCCAAAGATTTAAATCTGAATCGTTTTTATGGTTACTCATCTGACCCGCGATGAAGACCATCTGCACGTTCTGTAATGCCGTAATAACCGATGGAATGCCGGAGGACAACCGGGTGAACCATGGGGTCTGCCAGTCATGTTACCGGAAAATACTGAAAAATTACGGATTCAATCTCCAGATATTCCTCGACATGCTCGACGCTCCCGTGTTTCTTGTCGATGCCGATGCCAATGTCCTTGCAGCAAACGCCCTTGCGGTAGCAGCGGTCGGAAAGCCAGTAGACCGGGTCACGGGAAAACTCTGCGGTACCGTTCTTGACTGTATCAATGCGTTCCTTCCGGAAGGGTGCGGGAAGACGCCCGGGTGTCCGGATTGCACGGTAAGGAACGCCGTAAACGAAACGTTTGAAACTGGCAGGCCGGTAAAGCACCGTCGTGCCACGGTTATACGAAAATACAACGGCACCCGGGAAACCGTACACCTCCTCGTTTCCACGGAGAAGGATGGTAAGGTCGTCCTGCTCCGGCTTGAGCCGGTAAAAATTGTCTGAAGCCGGGCGGTTATAGTAAAAAAATAGTAAGAACACCGGTTCCCATAGCGGTGTTTCCAGTTCAGGGTTTCCTGAACACCACGATCCGGTTCGTGTTGGTGCCGCAGCTGTTGTTGTCCACGCCCCAGATATTGGAGGTCTTGGTGAAGACCTGCTGGTTGATCAGCACGCACTCACAGGAAAAGCCGGCCCGGAGGCCGAGGGGGATCACGTGCTCCTCGAGACGGATCGTCTTCTTCCGCACTTCCCCCACTTCAAAGGCGACATATCCCCCGGGGAGGGTGATCCGGAAGAGTTCGGCAAAGACCCGGCCCATCACCGCAGTCCACTCGTCCAGGGTCCGGGCCATCGTGATCTGCCTCCCCGTTGCGTCGCTGTCCAGGCCATTGAACCAGCAGCGGAGCCAGTTATCCCCGCTGTACTGCACGATATCGAGGAAGGGGGGGGAGGTGACCGTGAGCTGCACGCATGCGTCCGGGATCGCCCGCGTCTCCCCCGCGTCCCCGGTCAGGAGCCGGGCGCCCTTCCCGGACCGGAGGAGGTTCTTCTTCATATCATCAGTGAGCGTGCGGGTGAGGCTCTTTGTCTTGGCAAGGATGAGGGCATGCGTGTCCCGGTACTCCGGGGCCTGCTTCCGTTTCCGGTTGATCCGCTCCTGGCTCTGCGGGGAGACGGCCTGGTTGGGCGGGAGGGTATAGACCGAGAAGAAGCCCTTCGAATGCCCCGTGAGCCGGTTGGTGGCGGCCATCGCGATCCAGCGGTCCGTGTGGTCTTCCCGGGCTGCCGCTTTCCTGCTGATGAGATATTCCCGCAGTGCAACGATCTCCGCTTCCGTATCGGGATGATAGAACATGGAGAGATCGATTTCAGCCTTCTCCCCGTCACGGGAGATGGCAAGAAGGCGTTTCTCCACCGCGGCAGGACCCGGAGGAAAGAACCGGGGCTCGGTCATGATCCGGGAGAGCGGGTTTGCATCGTTTGCGATCACGTTCCGGCCCAGGAGGCCGGCCTCGATCACGGTCGTCCCCCGGCCGCTGAACGGGTCGTAGACCACATCGCCCTTCCTGGTCAGGCGCTCGATGAAGAACCGTGGGAGCTGCGGCTTGAAGCAGGCCCGGTACGAGATCTCGTGGATGGAGCCGGCCTGCCGCTGTCGTGGTGTCCAGAACTCGCCCGTATATTTCGTGACGGTGACAGGCCCGGCTGCTACTTCCTCCCGGTCCACGGGCCCGCCGGCAGTGCGGGCATATTCCTGCAGGTATTCGATCAGGTCGCTTCCGGGTGACGGGGGGGAGCCGGTCGTCATGACGTATACTCTAGGATTGGCGGGAGGAGGCTATAATGCTGGGGGTACGGGACGGGGTGGGGACGACAGGATACCGTCCCGGAGGGGCGGTGCAACGCTCTACCGATACCCTCACATACCCGGAATGAGAGGGAAGTATGAGGAGCACCATGCCGCCATCCGCAGGATCCGATCCCCGGCCGCCAGGCACCGGCCGGGAGTTCATGGAGAAGACGAAGTACCGGTATATCGGGAAGAGCGACCAGCAGAAGGGACTGCCCCAGCCGCCGCTCGAACTCCCGCCGGAACCGGGGAAACCCGAACAGGATCTCCCCTTTCCGGAACTGCTCGATGTTCCCCCGCTGGACCTCCGCATCGCAATCGAGAGCAGGCGCAGCACCCGGGCCTACCTGCACGAGCCGATCCTCCTCGATGAACTTGCCTTCCTCCTCTGGAGCACCCAGGGCGTGCAGTCCGTGCACGGCACACAGGCAACGTTCCGCACGGTCCCCTCGGCCGGCGCCCGCCATGCCTTCGAGACGTTCATTCTTGTCAATGACGTGGAAGGGCTTGAGCCGGGATTGTACCGGTACCTTGCCCTCTCCCACCGGCTCCAGCAGCTGGACACCGACCCGACCCTCCCGCACCGCATCACCGCCGCCTGCTTTGACCAGCAGTTCATCCTCCGGAGCGGGGCGGTCTTTCTCTGGACTGCCGTGCCGTACCGGATGACATGGCGGTACGGCGAGCGGGGCTACCGGGACCTCCACCTCGATGCAGGCCATGTCTGCCAGAACCTGTACCTCGCGGCCGAAGCCGTAGGCTGCGGAGCCTGCGCCATCGCCGCATTCGATGACGATGCCATGAACGGGCTGCTCGGGATCGACGGGGAAGACCAGTTCCTGATCTACCTGGCAACCGTGGGAAAAAAGGAGTAAAAGGACGGGGTTCGAGGCCGGGTTTCCCGTTATGATGTGTGGGCCCCGGTAGCGTCGAACGCCACAGGATACTCTACCGTCCCGGAGATCCCGTCCAGCGCACGATCGGAGAGGCCGAGCGCCATGAACGCATCGTCCGGGCAGGGGAACGGGGCATGGATGCCGCTCTCCCGGGCAAGCGTGAAGCCAAAGCGCGGGTAGTATCCCGGGTGGCCGACCACGATCACGATCCGGTGGCCGAGCCGCCGGCACTCACCAAGGCCTTCCTGCACCAGAGCCGCGCCGATCCCCAGTCCCTGGTAGTCCTGGTGTACCGAGAGCGGGGCGAGGGCAAGCGCGGGGATGGTCGCGGTATCGGAGACAATATTGATCGGGGGGAAGAGGATATGGCCCACTATCTTACCGTCATGGATGGCAACAAGCGAGAGCTCGGGATCATAGTCCCCGTCTGCCCGCAGGGCATCGACGAGCCGGGCCTCGCCGTCCTGACCGAATGCCTGGCGGTTCACCTCGTGAATAGCAGAAAAATCGCCGGGTGATTCCGGACAGATATAGAAGGAACCCATTCCGGTTCTATAGGACGCCTGACCTGATAAGGGAGTGTTTTGGCCACCGTCCCCTTGATCCCCGGCGAGCTCAGGAGGAGACCAGCCCATGAAAGTTTGAAAAAGGATGCAGGGCAAAACTCCTGTGCATGAACGCGACCGTCCGGGCCTGGATCGATCTCCTCCGGCTCCGGTTCTTCTTTGCCTGGCCGCTGCTCTTCTGCTCGGGGTACCTGCTTGCCACGGAAACGTACGGCGGGTTCTCGTGGCTCATGCTCGGGAAAGTCGCCCTGATCGGCTTTCTCGGGTTCGAAGCCGGGCTCGTGCTGAACGATTATATTGACCGGGAGTTCGATACACGGGATGTAGATCCTACCCGGCTGACAAGATACTGGCGATCGTACGGTACCCGCCCGATCCCGGCCGGGCTCATCTCCCCCCTGCTCGCAGGCGGGCTCATTATCGGGCTGGTACTCATCACGGCCGGCCTCGTGATGACCCTGCCCTATCCCAACGCGGTCTTCGTCCTGCTCATCATGCTCTTCTGCTATGCGATCGAGATCTTCTACCAGGAGGAGAAGCGGCAGCAGAAGCACCCGTTCGCCCAGCTCATCGGGAGGCTGGACTTCGCCCTCTTTCCCGTGGCGGGTTACCTCTGTGCCGGTAAGCCGGACCTGGTCGCGGCCCTGTATTTCATCTTCTTCTACCCGTTCGCCCTCGCCCATCTCGGGGCAAACGATCTGATCGATATCGAGAACGACCGGGCGAGAGAGATGAAGACAGTCCCGGTCATCTTCAGCCAGCCGGGAACCGCCTTCTGGATTGCCGGGTTCACCGCAGTCCACATCGTGGCGGCGTGCTTCTTCATGGCACGGCTGGACTGGATCGCCCGGGCAGGGATCGTTGCCGGTCTTTGCCTGATGGTCTATGCCAGCACGGTGATCCTGAAGCACCGGGGGGAAGAGACCCTTCCAGACACCACCCTCCGGGTGCTCCCCTGCTTCCATGTGGCGATGGTCTTCTATGCTGCCGGCATCGCGCTCGGGGCGTTCCACGCGCTCCTGTAAAGGTAAAGAGCATGGTCCAAAGGCGCCCCTCAACATTTTTATCCCCGGCTCCCGTAAGGAAAATCTATGAAACTCCTTGCGTTCAACGGGAGCCCCCGGAAGACATGGAACACCGCAACCCTCCTTGAACATGCCATGAAGGGCGCGGAATCCGCGGGAGCAGAGACCGAACTCTTCCATCTCTACGACCTGGACTTCAAAGGCTGCCGGAGCTGCTTTGCCTGCAAGCGGATCGGTGGGGCAAGCTACGGGCATTGCGCACAGAAGGACGGGCTTTCGCCCTTACTCAAAGCTGCTGAATCGGCCGACGCGATCCTCATCGGATCCCCGATCTATTACGCGATCACGACCGGGGAGACCCGTTCGTTCCTCGAACGGCTGATGTTCCCGTTCTCGGTCTACGACCCCCAGCGGTCCACCCTGTTCGGCCGGAAGATAAAGACCGCGTTCATCTACACGGCGGGCGCTCCCGAACCGATGGTGAAGGAGCGGGGCTTCGATAAAAACGCACAGCTGACGGAGATGGCAATGGAGCGGATCTTCGGATCCTGCGAGTCGTTCTTTGTCACCGACACGTACCAGTTCGATGACTACAGCAAATTTGTCTCGACCGCCTTCGACCCGGTGGCGAAGAAGAAGCGCCGGGAGGAGCAGTTCCCGAAAGACTGCGAAAAGGCGTACGAGCTCGGGGTACGGCTGGTCCGCACAACGCCATGAACGCTGAAATTTCCGCGGACCCGGCCCGGCTCCGCATGGACGATCTCCATGCCATGCTCGCGGCCACCTACTGGAGCCCGGGCATCACGAAGAACGAGATTGCAAAAGGCATCCGCAACTCCGCGCTCGTTGTCGGGGCATACGATGAGACCGGCCGTCAGGTCGGGTTCTGCCGGGTCATCTCCGACCGGACCCGGTTCGCGTACCTCCTCGATGTGATTGTTACGGAAGACCGCCGTCACACCGGGATCGGGCAGGCGATGGTCAGGTTCGCGATGGCGCATCCTGAGCTGAAGGACGTGTACCAGTGGATCCTGAAGACGAGCGATGCCCACGGGGTGTACGGGAAGTGCGGGTTTGTGCCGCTCGCGGAGACGGAGAAGTGGATGGGGTGCATGCAGCCCCGACCGGAGAGGCGGGAGTTTGAGGGGTAGGGGATTAACAATTTTGTACATATTCTAATCGTTTATGCACAAAACTACCGACGGTTTTTCCCAATTTTTCCCCCCCCTTGTGCCACCAGCCCCCCAAAGGGGGGCGGGGCACAATGCGATTGCCTCAAAACAGGTAATTCCCGCACTATCGCTAAGCGCGAGGGAGGGTTTGGGAGGGCAGCATACCTGTCCGACGGACGGGTATGATGTGCAGAAGATTTCCATTTAGGAAATCTTCGAAGAGGCATTGTCCCCCTCCCAGGTTATATCCTCAGCAGCCGCTCGTTATCCCGCAGCCACTTCCGGCGCTCCTCATAGTCCGGCATAATCTCCTTCACCTTTGCCCAGAACTTCCGGGAGTGATCGGGCTGGACCAGGTGAACGAGCTCGTGCACCACCACGTAATCGATGATCCCGGGCGGGGCCTGGACGAGGCGCCAGCTGAAGTTGAGGCCGCCCGCGTGGGTGCAGGAGCCCCAGCGCTGCTGTGCATCGGTGATCCGGATCGATTTGGGGGTGTGGCCGGTCAGCATCGAGAACCAGGCGCACCGCTCCCGGAGGATCGGCCCTGCCTCGTGCATGTACCAGCGTTTCAGCAGGTGCCGGAGATCGGGTGCGAGGTTGCGGGAGACATAGAGCTTGTCCGTCCGCTCGATCTTCCCGTCATCATTGTCCATGAACTGCAGCGGATAGGGGTTGCCGAGAAAGAGAAAATGCTCCCCTTCCGCATAGTCGTGTACCGCAGTGGCCGGGCGCTGCCGCATCTCCGCCATCTTCCGGAGGATCCACGTCCGCTTCTCCGCGATCATCTCCTCGATATAGCTGGCAGAGACCCGCAGGGGTGCCCGGACGATCAGGGTGGCGTCATGGGTCACTTCGAGCGCGATCGTCCTGCGGTGCGAGCGGATCACTTTTTCGATACGGATCGTGTTCATGGGCTGCCATACAGTATCGATCCTCCGGGATAAGTACCCGCGCCACGGGGCAGACTTCGGTACCGTGGCCGGCGCTTCCGGCCCGTCATTTCTTCCCGGAGAATCTTTTGCCGGCCGCATCAGCCACGCCCCTCACGCCCTCTTCGTACCGTTCGTCCCGTCGCTGACCACCTTCCCGTCCTGGAGGCGGATGATCCGGTGGAAGTATTCCTTGTGCCAGTCCTCGTGCGAGACCATGACGATCGTCTGCTGCATCTCCTCGTTGATCTCCCGGAAGAGGTCAAGGACCATCCGGGAGTTCTCCGTGTCGAGGTTCGCACACGGCTCGTCGGCAAAGAGGATGTCCGGTTTGTTCACGATCGCCCGGGCGATCGAGACCCGCTGCTGCTGGCCGCCCGAGAGCTCCCGGGGGAGGTGGTCCGCCCGGTCGATCATGCCAATCTTCGTAAGAAAATCGATGCTCGCCTCCTGGTACTGCTCCTCGGTCCGGTCCTTCCGGAGCATTGCCGGGAGGGATACATTCTCCATCACCGTGAGGTCCGGGACCAGCGCATAGTCCTGGAAGACGTACCCGAGCCGGTAGAGCCGGAACATCGTCTTCCCGTAATCATCCAGGAGTGAGATATCCGTACCGTCGATCACGATCCTGCCGGAACTGGGTTCGTCCAGCAGGCCCAGCATGTGCAGAAGCGTGGTCTTGCCGCTCCCGCTCGGCCCCATGATACCGAGGAACTCGCCTTTGGCGATGTCGAGCGTCACGCCGTCGAGCGCCCGTACCTCGACATTCCCCATGCGGTAGATCTTCTCTAAATTCTCTATTTCGATCATGGTTCAGGCCCTCATGGCAGTCTGGATATCTTCCCGCGATACCTGGTAGGCCGGGACGTACCCGGCAACGATCGCGGCGGCAAAGAGGATCAGGGAGTTCAGGACGAGATCCATGGGGGTCACGTACAGGGTGGCCGACCATTCGGGGGTCACCACCGGGTGAACGGCCATGTACGCCGCGAGCAGCAGCGTGATCACGATACCAAGGATGATGCCCATTACGGCAAGGATGATCACCTGGAAACCATAGTTGTGCATGATCACTTCCTTGTCCACGCCAATCGCCTTGAGGATCCCGATCTGGCGGCGGCTGTTGATGGTCTTGATCGTGATGACGATGAAGAGGACAACGGTCGTGATGATGATGCTCACGATGAGGGAGACCAGGTTGATGATGGCGAAACTCTGGAGCGCCCTCCCCATGCTCTTGGAGAGGAGGTCTGCTGTGGTCTGTACTTTTGGCGTCACCCCGTACTGGATCAGCTCGTTCTTGATGAAGATCTCGGAGTAGCCGGGCTTCGCCTTGACGGTGATATAATCAGCATTGTCGACTGCTTTTGGATCCACCAGTGCCATATCCGTGGAAGTGATGTAGACCGCACTGTCTGCCTGGCTCCAGCCGGTGAAAAATATACCCTTCACCCGGTAGTCCCTGGCATATCCGTTGCCGTAATCGATGTTGATGGAATCGCCGACCCGCACCCCGCCGAGCGAAGACTGGAACTCGTCTTCCTGCCGGATCGAGGCGTCTCCCGCCACGGGTTTACCGATGATCACTTCACCGGTATCTGCCTCACCCAGGTAACTTCCGGCGGTCATCTTGGTGTAGAGCGGGGAGACGTACTTCTCGTCGTTGGGCGAGATCGCCCGCACCGAGACCCCGAGGATACGCTCGCGGTACTTGAGAGTGGCCCCCTTGGTGAAATGGGGAGTCGCCCGTTCCACGCCGGGCATGCCGTTGATGAGATCGAGCGTTGCATGCAGATCGGATACGTACTGGTCGCCCGACTTCGGGCTGACAAGGACGTTCCCGACCTCATAGTCCACAACCTGCTTCGTGATGCTCTGCCCGATCCCGTTGAAGAGGGCGGGCAGGAAGATCATGTTGGTGAAGCACATCCCGATGATCAGGATGGTGAGGAGCGCACTCGACCTGCTGCCCCGCTGGAGCGACCGCAGGGCAAGCAGGAACGCGACCTTCAGTTCTTTTTTGCCCATGGGAAGCTTCCATCTCCGTTCCTGGAGGGCAGGTACCAGTACCGGTACGCAAGGAACCCGAGGATTGCGAGGATTATGAGCAGCAGGATGATAGTACCCGAATTGTCCGCAGGAGGCACCCGCATGTTCATCTGACGGATGAGCGTGTGGGGGCCCATGTCATCGGTATAGGAGATCGTCAGGTTGTACGGGTAGTCGCCGCCTTTCATCCCCTCGAGGAGGAAGATCGCCGGGGCATCGTTGCCCGGCTTGATCTTACCGATGAATGCTTCCTTGGTCCCTTCGGCAGGAAGGTTTACCTTTGCCGAGACCTGTTTTGCCTCGCCGGTCCCGGTATTCTCAATCCGTACCGTGAGATCGAACGGTGTGTTCTCGGTAAGCCGGGTTGGATTGGTATCCACCGAGACGAAGCCCAGTTCTGCAACGCCCTTCATCATCACATCGATACCGGTGCCCTGCGTACTGGGGGTGCCGTCGATCGTAGTGTAACCGATCGTTACCGGGACCCTGACAAGGCCGGGGTTCGTTGCCTTGTCGGTGAGCAGGACCAGGCTGACGGATCTCTGTTCGCCGGCCCCGAGCGTGCCGAGATTGTAGAGATCGCTCGTCTTGGGCGCAACGCTCCCGCTCACATTGTCCACCCGGAGGGTGACATCGTCAGCGAGGATCTGGCCGGCATTGGTGATCGTAAGGGTGACGGGAACCTCTTCGCCGGGATTCACACTGCCGGTGAGGGAGCTGTCCATGATCAGGATTGCCTGTTTCTGGATACCCACTGCGGTATTGACATTGACCGGGATCGGGTATTTGGTACTTCGGGCGCCGAGGGTATCGATCCAGACTTCAGGATAGTACATCCCGCTCCGGTCAGGAGCCTGGACCGTGAAGCTGATGGGCTGGGACTGGCCGGGACCGAGTGAACCCACCTGGTCGTAATCGCTGGTAAGGACCTTGATCCCGTTTCCTTCCAGGTGGATGTTCTGGACATTGACGTTGATATCCGTCGTCTTTATAATCTGGAAGTCTCCCGCGGTGGTAACCCCGGACTTTTCGCTTATCGATGCGCTCGAAGCAGTGTTCTTCACCGTGACCGTGACGGTGCCGATGCTTCCCGGCATCATCACGGCCGGGCTCACCTTATAACCAGTGATGGTCACGGTCGGTGCATCGTCTGCATGGACCGGGGGAATCACCATGACCATGACGGCGAAAAGGATGATGAATGCAATGATTGTGGAAATAATTCTCATGATCTCGTTCCGGTTGTTTCTGTATTCATTCATACTGCCTCCAGGAACAGGGAGCCAACGCCCTGTTTTACGAAGACAGTGATCTGAGGTGCGTCCTTTCGTTCAGGACGGGTCACATAGGTATCGCCTTCAACGATGAAGCCGTGGACGTCCGTATCGCCGAGCCCCCGCTGGACCCGCACCCTCATCGGGTAGTCCTTCGGGAGGCGGATGACCAGGTGTCCGACGCCATTCCTGATCTCGGCATCGAATCCTCCTCCTGTGTAGCCGGCGAGATCGATCCTGGTCTCCCCGGCCCCGTTCCTGACCCTGAGGCCGGTGAGACTGAGTGTCCCGAGGGCGAGGGTGGTTCGTCCGGCCTTGTTCATGACCTCGAGTACCGTCGGGATATCCCGGGCGATCCCGATCTCCAGTGCGGGAGAGGAATCTTCAGACCACCAGCACCGATCAAGCGCGTGCCTCCCCCGGATCCGGACCCGTTTGCCCATCCCGTCTGCCGTGGCAGAAAGCGACGGCCGGGGACAGGCCATGCCGTGCGGGGCGGTGAGTTCGACCAGGTTTGAGTCACCGGTCCCTTCCCTGATACTCAGGTCGCCGGCCCCGAACCTCACCTGGAGATCCAGGTGCCGGGCACCGTCCCGCGGGATGGTCCCGGCTGACGGACAGGGCACCCCGTCCCGGTCCGGCCCCTCCCCACCCCGTATGATCCTGATGTTCCATTTGAGGTACCGGATACCGAGCCGGTAGAAGAACCGGGTCAGGGAGAGACCGGCCACGACCAGGAAGACTCCTGCAACGGTGAGTCCGAGGGAGATGAAGAAACCGCCGGCCGGGGTCAGCCAGGGTGCGGGGATCGGGGCCCCCAGCATCTGGAGTACCGAGGCGAGGAGCATGATCGGCCCGAGGACTACCAGGAGAACGCCCGCCACGAAGATCACCGTGAGCAGGGCGATGAGGATGATGAACGGGATGAAGACCACGGCCAGGTTAAAGAGGCCGAGGCCGAGGGTGGCCATCACCGCACTCCAGATATTCCCGGCACTCCGGGCCTGCTCTGCTCTCTTCACCAGGTACGAGGCAAGGATCTCCCGTGCCACGTCGTCCGGCGAGCCGAGGGCCCGCGAGAGCTCTTCCTCGCTCCGGCCTTCGGATTTGCCGATACTGAAATGCTCGGCATAATCCGAGAGGATGTCATCGAGGTCTTCCCGGCTGACATGCCCGGTGAGCCGAATTCTTAATGTATTCAGATAGTCCTGTTCATTCTGCTGCATGCAAAACTCCTTTCAGCAGTTCATTCACGGATGCTGCGAACTGCATCCATTCTTCGCGTTGTTCCCGTTCTGTTCTCTGTCCCGATTCCGTGAGCCGGTAATATTTCCGGGGCGGCCCCTCGCCGGACTCCTGGAGATAGGTGGTGACCAGGCCCTCGTCCTTAAGGCGCCGCAGGAGCGGGTAGATGGTGCCTTCCGAGATGTCGATCGTCTTGGAGATCTCGTTCACCAGCTCGTACCCGTAGCAGTCCCTGCGGGCAAGGACCGAGAGGACACAGATTTCAAGAACGCCTTTTTTGAACTGGATATTCATGGGGACTCCACTACCGGGCATGACCGGGCCCCGGCATGGCGGGGTCTCCTGCATCACGGCTCCGTTTCGCTGAGCTGCGAAGGGATGCAGGGTCCGGAACGCCGGGACTGCATGTTAAGTGTTTAACACAGTATCTTGTATTGCAAGGTACTTACTATTATTGAGAAGGTCGCGTATATAATTCAATCGTTTTATAGTATTTCCCCGCACAAATGTCCCAAAGCCGGCCCGCCATTTCCCGTGCCGGCATGATACACGGATTCTCACGGTTGCCTGCGATGCCCTCGCAAACGGTCTTCTCATGGATGTGATGATGGGCGTGGACCCGGATGGGACGGGCCGTCTGGGTTGCCGCGGTGGAGCAGCTCGCCCGGGCAGATTGAGATCTTATTAAAACAGGAAAAAATCTATTTGTGCGTGAAGTACGCCCGCACGCCCTCGGCGCCGGCCGCATCGATCTTCACGAATCCGACCCGCTCGAACTGGACGACCTTCCCGAGCTCGGTCTTCACCGCAGGCTCGCAGGCCCCGGTCATCACGCCTTCCTGCGTCAGGAGCGTGCAGGGCACGGTCGCCTGGGCCGGCAGCCACTGTATGATGTGGGCCTTTGCTGCCCGGGCATCGGCAAGCGAGTCTCCGCCGTACGAGAACGAGGGCTTGTCGCCATCCCAGGCGATCTTCACGTTGAAGAGGTCCTTGAGCCGGAGCATCGTCGTGCCGGGCACAAGCTCGGACTTCGGGAGGAGCACAGAGCCGGTGAACTCCAGCGTGCGTGATCCGCGAGCCGCATCGCTCGGATGCAGGAGGGCGTGGGCAGTGTGGGCCGGTGCTCCTTCGATTGTGGCCTCTACCGGGTCCGGCACAAAGAAGTACCGGTTCGCCGTCGGGTCCACGAGCTTCTTGTTCTCGGCATAGAGATTGTCCCACGAGAACGAGATGTCCACGTCGCCGATGCCGATCGCGATCATCGCGTTCTTCACGGCCTCGGGCAGGATCCCCCGGCGGGCGAGGGCCCGGAGGGTACCGAGGTGGATGTCGTCCCAGCCCGTGTAGGTACCCTCGTTGATCCCGAGGCGCATCTGCGAAGTGGAGAGGACCACGCCCTCGATCCCCATCCGGCCATAGTGCCGGTAGACCGGGACCTTCCAGCCGTAGTGGTCGTATATGTAGCGCTGCCGGCGGGTGTTCGCGATATGGTCCTTGCCCCGGATCACATGGGTGACGCCGAGGAGGTGATCATCGGCCACCACCGAGAAGTTCATCAGCGGGTAGACATGGGCCTTCACCCTCGGGTGCGGCGGGGCATCGAGGATCCGGAAGGCGGGGAAGTCCCGCATTGCCGGGTCCGGGTTGTTGAGATCGGTCTTGATCCGCACCGAGACCTCGCCCTCTTTGAACCCGTGATCGAGCATCTTCTGCCAGAGTTCGAGGTTCTTTGCCACGGGCAGGTCCCGGCAGGGGCAGGCGGTCTTGTTCTGCTTGAGTTCCTTGAACTTCTCGTTGTCGCAGGTGCAGACGTACGCCCCGCCGAGCTCGATCAACTGCTTACAGAGATCATAGTAGATCGGGAGCCGGTCGCTCTGGGTGACGACGTCCGTGATCCCGAGGCCGAGCCATTTAATATCTTCCTGGACGGTCGCATATGCTTCGGGATCCACCCGCTTCGGGTCGGTGTCCTCGATCCGGAGGAGGTACCGGCCGCCGTACTGCTTCACGTAAGCGTCATTCAGCGCAGCAGCCCGGGCATGGCCGATGTGGAGCGGGCCCGAGGGGTTCGGGGCAAACCGCATGACAACCCCGTTCTCCGCACCCTCAAGTTCGGGAAGCACCTTCTTCTTCTCGTGCTTCTCCGAGAGGGCAGCAAACATCTCAGGCGCACGGGACTGGAGGGTGGCGACCCGGTCCTCCGGGGACAACTTCGCAACGTCCGCAATCGCTTCCCTTGCGAGTGTCGAGACTTCCTTTGCCTTCGACCGGAGTTCCGGGTGTGAGCCCATCACCATGCCGATGACGGCGCCGGGCTGCGGCACTCCGCCGTGCTTCACGGCATTCTGGAGCGCACAGAGAAAGAGGAGCTCCTTTGGATCGTCCCCGGCCATCCTAATAACTCCGGGTCACGAAGTACTCGCCGATGTCCATGAGGAGCGCTCGCTCTTTTGATGCGGGCAGGAGGGAGAGGTGCCGGTTGGAAGCGGTGACGAGATCGGTGGCGATCTTCTTCACTTCATCGAGCACGCCGGCATCGGTCAGTTCCTTTATTGCGGTATTGATATCGGCTTCGGAGAGCTCGCGCCGGTATTTCAGCAGGTCGAGGCCCTTCTCCCGGGCCTTGATCATCACGATCGTCTGCTTTCCTTCCCGGAGATCGGACGCCCGGTCCTTCCCGCTCTTATCTGAGGGGGTGATAAGATCGATGATGTCGTCCTGGATCTGGAACGCAATCCCGGTATTGAGCCCGAAACTGTAGAGCGCCTTCACCTGCATCGCATTCCCGCCGGCAAGGACCGCCCCTATCCCTGCGGCTGCTGCATAAAGGACTCCTGTTTTCATCTTCACCATCTCCATGTACTCTCCCTCGGATACATCGGTACGGTGCTCGAAGGACATGTCCATGTGCTGGCCCTCGCAGATATCGGCGCAGGCCTTTGCGAGCATCTTTACGGCCCGGACCTTGGCCTCGTCCGTCGCTGTTGCCATGCAGATCTGTTCGAAGGCGCGGGCATAGAGCACGTCGCCGGCGAGGATTCCGGTCGGCATGTCCCATTTCGTGTGCACGGTCTGGACACCCCGGCGGAGGTTGTCGTCATCCATGATGTCGTCGTGGATCAGGGTGAAGGTGTGCGTCACTTCGAGGGCGAGCGCTGCATGGATGATATCATCGGAGCTCCCGTGCTTCACTGCATCCGCTGCAAGCATGACCACCGCGGGACGGAGCCTCTTGCCACCCGCAGCAAGGAGATGGGCGGAGGCCTTGTTCAGTTCGCCGGTCTTATCGACAAAGTAACGGTCGATCATACGGTCGATCTCTTTTGCAACCGATTCCAGGTACAGGGGAAGGTCTGACATGTTCCTCATCCTCAATTGATCTTTATCCTCTGGCCGTTCTTCATGAGGTGGACGGTGGAGTGGGCGGTATAGCCCAGTTCGCTCGCGAAGTCCGTGTAGCTTGCGGTCATCTTCAGGTTACCATGGGCAGGGATGATGTGCTGCGGGTTTAAGAGGCCGATGAACTCGTAGTGGTCCTCGCGGTAGGCATGGCCGCTCACGTGCAGGTCCTCGAAGATGCGGGCGCCCGCCATCTTCAGGTGCTGTTCCACCAGGTAGCGCTGGCCGAAGTTCAGCGGGCTTGGGATCACCTTTGCCGAGAAGATCACCTTGTCGCCCTTGCCGAGCTGGTAGGGGGTATCACCCAGAGCGAGCCGGTTGAGGATCGAGCCGGGCTCTCCCTGGTGGCCGGTGACGATCGGCAGGAACTTCTCTTTCCCGGCCTTCATCATCCTGCGCAGGGTACGGTCGACGGTACGCCGGTTCCCGAATACGCTCGTGGTCTCGGGGAACGAGACGAGCTTCATCTGCTCCGCGGTGACCGAGTACTTCTCCATCGACCTGCCGAGCAGCACGGGCTTGCGGCCGATCTCGTGGGCGCACTCGGCGATCGTCTTGACACGGGCGATGTGCGAGGAGAAGGTGGAGACGATGATCGCGTTCCTGTCGTCCTCGTAACTCGTGATCGTGTCCCGGACCAGGTCCTTTGCGATCCGCTCGCTCGGGGCCCGGCCTGACATCTCGATGTTGGTGCTCTCCACGATCAGGGCGAGTACGCCCTCCTTGCCGATCTGGCGGAACCGGGCAAAGTCCGGGGGTTCGCCGATGACCGGGGTCCGGTCGAGTTTGAAGTCGCAGGCATAGACGATGGCGCCATGCGGGGTGTGGAGGACCGGGGTGACCGTGTCGATGATCGAGTGCTGGGTCCTGACAAACTCGAGGATCAGGTTCGGGGAGAGGGTGAACCTCTGCCCCGCCCTGAGCGCGAAGAGCTTGTTGTTGACCACGAACTTCTGATCGCCGGCAATCTGCTGCCGGATCAGTTCCGTGGTGTACGGCGTCGAGATGATCGGTGCATTGTACCGGTGCGCCAGCTTCGGGATTGCCCCGATATGGTCGAGATGCCCGTGCGAGCAGACAATCGCCTTGACGGATCCTTCCATCCCGTTCAGCATCGTGTCGTCGGGGATCGCCTTGATCTTGATGAGATCGGGCGCGTTCATGTTCTCGATCTCCGCATCCTCGTGGATCATGACCTGGTCCAGGCGGAGCCCCATGTCAAAGATGACAATTTCCTTTCCGCAGCGGACCGCGGTCATATTCCTGCCGACTTCGTCGTATCCGCCCACTGCGATAATTTCTATATCCATAATCTTCTCCGTTTTGTTTTTCTGGTCCGGGTATTTTTGTCTTAAAAATTCCCCGTGTTTTCTTATCTTGTACGCAGGTACCCGGTTTTTATGAACGCCGGACGCGTGCAGGATTATCCTTATCGATCAGCTGCCGCGTCCTGCCCGTAAGGTAAACCGGTGCATTCCTGAGATCGGCCACCCGGGCCGATCCGGTCAGGAACATGGTCACCTGCAATTCCCGGTGGATCGCTTCGATGGTGCGGGCGAGCGCTTCGTCGCTTTCCATCGCAGGTTTCAGGAGCGGGAGCGCCATGCCGGAGAGCTCTGCGCCAAAGGCGAGTGCCTTTGCAATATCGAGACCGGTTCGTATCCCGCCGGACGCGATGACCGGTCCGCCGGTGGCAAGCACCTCGGCGAGGCTGACGACCGTGGGGATGCCCCAGCCGGCAAAGTCCTGCCCGAGCGACTGCAGTGCCTTGTCCCCGGTCTTTGCGCTCTCCGCTGCCCGGACCGCCTCGACTGCTGCCCAGGACGTGCCGCCCCAGCCACCGATGTCGATCGCGCTTACTCCGGCACCCCAGCACTGTCGTGCCGTGGCTGCCGAGATCCCGCATCCGGTCTCCTTGACGATAACCGGCGTTTTGAACTCCCGGCAGAGCGTCTCAATGGCGGCAAGGCAGCCGGTGGCATTATGATCGCCCTCCGGCTGGATCGCTTCCTGCAGGAAGTTCAGGTGGACAGCGAGGGCATCGGCCTCTATCATCTCCACCGCCTTCTCGGCCCATGCGATCCCGTGGTCGCGGAGCTGGACTGCCCCGATGTTCGCCACGAGGAAGGCATGGGGCGCCTCGTCGCGGACCACGGCAAACGTGTCCGCGAGTTTCGGGTTCTCGAGGGCGGCCCGCTGAGAGCCGACACCCATGCCGAGCCCGAAACGTTCCGCTGCCCGGGCGAGCCGGGCGTTCACGTCCTTTGTACCGGGATGACCGCCGGTCATCGCCGATATGAAGAGGGGGGAGGAGACCGCATGGCCCAGGAACCGGGTGGAAAGACTGATCCCGCCCATATCGCATTCCGGCAGGGCATTGTGCACGAACCGGATATCCGCAAAGCCGGCATCGCCGCTCTCGACCGGTTCCTCTGCGCAGATCCGCAGGTGATCCAGTTTCCGCGATGACGTGAACCGCTGCTTGTCTCCCATTATTACTTCCCCCTCACCCGTGTCCCGCCGGTCGCGGCTCCGCACAGGAAGTCGCGGACCCGCGAGACATGGAAGATCTCTGACTCAGTCCCTGCATCCGCAAGGGCGAGCAGTTCATCAATTTTCCCTCTCATTCCACCGGTGACATCGGTATGCAACGAGTCGCCGATATGGAGTGTGGCAATCGTCTGCCGGGTGATCTCCGGCACGACACGCCCTCCATCCAGCACTCCCGGTACGTCGGTGGCGAGCCCGACGCGGCTGATCGATAATGCAGCCGCGAGGTACCGCACGAGCTGGTCGCCCGATACGATACAGGCCCCGCGTGAGAGGTCCATCACCACGTCGCCGTGGATCACAGGGACCATCCCCAGCGCAAGCATCGTCTCAAGATGCCTGTCTTCAAATCCTATAAGCCTGCCGTTATCTGCCACGCCGGTATGGAGCGGGTGAACGCCGACTGCTGCCACTCCTCTGGACCGGAGAGTCTCGACCACGGCATCGTTGAGCCCGCTTACCGCCCGGTGCGTGACATAGATCCCCTCGGTCGCCCCGGCTGTGGCACCTCTGTCGAGATGATACCGCTTTGCCTCAGGATGACCGCAGGAGCCCGCCCCGTGGATGATCACGATACCGTCATGGCGGGCGCCGGCAATCGCGGTCGCAAGGGATTCGAGTCCGGCCCGGTTGATCGCACAGTCCGTACTCTTGTCGGTGATGACGCTCCCGCCGAGCTTGAGGATGACGCGGTCGGGCTTTGCAGCCGGGGGGGTGCCGGGCGGGTTATGCATGCTTCTCCTTCCTGACCCCTTCCGTATCTATGCCGGTCACGATCGCCCGGGCATCGCAGGCCTCGATGGCGCTTGCAACCCGGTTCTTGAGCTGCTTGGGACAGAGGGCAACCATGCTCCCCCCGCCACCGGCCCCGGTGATCTTGGCCCCGAACGCCCCCGCGGACCGGGCAGCATGGACGAGCCGGGAGAGCTGCGGATGGCCGACCCCGAGGACGTCGAGCAGGGAGTTGTTCATGTTCATGTACCGTCCCAGCTCCTTGGGATTGTTGAGATGGTGAATCGCGCTCATGGTCACGCCCTCGATCGCATCCAGGACCGGGTCCACGATCGCCGGGCTCTTCTTCTTGAATTCAGCCACCTGCTCCACCATCCGGGAGGTGCTGTGCGAGACGAGCGAGTCCCCGATCACGAGGTGCATGTGCTGGGGCGGGAGCCTTCTCCGGGAACCCCCGCTGATCAGCACGATGCCGCCATAGGCAGAGACCGTGGTATCCGTCGGGCTCGCCCGCCCTTTCTGCACGGTCTTCTCGATCTCGAACGCCATGTTCGCGATGTCCTCGCGGGTCTTGTTCAGGCCAAACTCGTCATTGATGGCCGAGAGCGTGGCGACCGTGACCGCAGCCGACGACCCGAGCCCCGAGGAACTGGGGATCTGTGAGTTGATGTACACACTGCCCACAACCCCCATCGCATCGAAACACCCGTCGATATAAGGGGACTTGGCCTTCGCTGCCCGCTTGGTATTCCGGACCGTCACAAACACGCGGGGCTTTATCGCCATCGCTATACCGGGCTTGCCGTATACCACCGCATGCTCGCCGAACAAAAATACCTTGCCCGGCGCACTCCATGTCGCCAACCTAGATCACCGCAATGCCCGCGTACCCCACTACCTCGCGGTAGTCCCCGGTCACGTCCCCGCTCGTGGCGTACCGGATCAGCCTCGCCGCCTTCGCCCCAAGCCTGCTACAGGCCGTCACCATCGCCGTGATGGGGCCGTACCCGCAGGCCGTCACCTGCCGTTCGCCGATTCTCCGGTAGAACTCTTTCGTATCGAGCGTATTCAGGGCTTCGATCGCATAGAGATCGTCCGATTTTGCCCGTTCTTCCGGCACATAGTGCGAGAAGTCGCTCGAGGCCACGATCCGGACATCGCGCTTTGTCTGCCGGATTGCGTGGACGATCTTCTCACCCAGCCGGATTGCTCCTGCATAGTCCTGCTGCCCCATCATCACCGGCGCGATCCGGGCCCGGGGGAACCGGTACTTGATGAACGGCACTTGGACCTCGATCGAGTGTTCGTCCCGGTGGGAAAATTCGTCAACCTCGACATCGAGGGCCCTGACAAACTCCGCGTCCGTGTCGACAACACCGAGCGGCGTCTCCCAGGACACCGCTGACGCACAGGTCATGTACCCCCGGTGGGATGGCCCGACAATGACGAAAGTACCGGAGAAGTCCCCGTCGATTGCGGCGAAAGAATCGGCTGCTACCTGCCCCGAGTAGATATACCCGGCGTGGGGTGAGACGATGCCGAGAGGATTGCCTGCCACCGGGACGGTGCCCGCAAAAAACTTCCCGAGCAGCTGCTCCAGATGGGAAGGTTCACGCGGGTAGAACATGCCAGCCACTGCGCATGCACGCATTTTCATCGGATCAACCCTCTGGTAGTACTATTATATCTAACGATCGGTCGCCCTGAAAAAAAAGAACCGCATCAGATCGCGATCTTAGAATTCGGTCTCGAAGTCCTCGGGGGTGAGAGCCGTGGAGATACCGCGGAGCCTGAGCATCTCGCGGGTCAGGAGGAAGTAGATCATCGAGAGTGCCTTCCTGCCCTTGTTGTTGGTCGGGATGACAAGGTCGACGAACTTCGTCATGTTGTTGGTATCGCAGAGCGCAACCACGGGAATACCGCACTGGACTGCCTCGTTGATCACCTGGGCGTCGCCGATCGGGTCGGTGACAACGATGACTGAAGGCTCGATGTAGCCGTCAAGGACCGGGTTTGTCAGGAGGCCCGGGATGAACCGGCCGGTCGCGGACATGGATCCGATCGTGTCGGAGAACTTCTTGGCCGGGTACTGGCCGTACTGCCGGGAGGTGACGACGAGGATATTCGGGGCCTCGTACTGGTTTAAGAACTTCGCGGCGGTCTTGATCCGGGCGTCGGTCTCGCGGATGTCGAGGATGTAGAGGCCATCGCCGCGTACGCGGTAGATGAACTTCTTCATGTCCTCGCTCTTCTGCTGGGTGCCGATGTGCACGCCGGCTGCAAGATATTCCTCGACGGGGATGAGCGGTTCTTTCAGTTCAATTTCCATTTCATTTACTTGGGTCATAGCTGTTCCTCTATGCGGATAAGTTCGTTCAGTTTTGCAATGCGTTCCCCGCCGACAATGCCGCATTTCAAGAAAACACAGGAGAACGCGGTGGCGAGATGGGCAATGGTCGTATCGGTCGTCTCGCCGGACCGGTGACTCATCACCGTGTCCAGGCCATGGGTGTGGGCGAGCCGCACTGCCTCGAAAGTGTCAGTGAGGGTACCCACCTGGTTGGGTTTTATGAGGACGCAGTTTGCGGCATCCATCTCGATGCCCTGCCTGATGCGCTCGACCTGCGTGACGAAGATATCGTCCCCGCAGACCAGGCAGCGGTTGCCGACCTGGGTGTTGAGTTCCGCAAATGCATCGAAATCGTCCTCCTGGAGGGGATCCTCGACATAGACAAGGTTGTACTTGTCCACGAGCTCCGCAATGTATGCGACCTGCTCTTCTGTCGAGCGTACCTTTTCGCGGTACTGGTATTCCTGGCCGTTCCACATCTGGCTTGCGGCCACGTCGATACCGATATCCACCGAGATATTCATCTCATCGGCGACTAATCCGGTCGCCTCGGCAATGAGCTCAAATGCGAGGGCATCGTCTATCTGCGGTGCCCATGCACCCTCATCACCCTTGCCGGCGGCGATACCGCGTTTCTTTAAGAGGTCCTTGACGGTCCGGTGGACCGCGGCGTTCGCAAAGACTGCTTCCTCTGCGTCCGTCGCGTCCCCCGGGACGATGAGGAATTCCTGGATCTCGGTGGAGTTCGTTGCATGCGCCCCGCCACCGATCACGTTCCCGAGCGGGAGGGGGAGCTCCTTTGCAAATGCGCCACCAAGGTACCGGAAGAGCGGGAGGTCCATGGAGGACGCGGCAGCCTTGGCGTTCGCAAGCGAGAGGGCCACGGCAATATTCGCACCAATCTCCGAGAAGTCGGCGGTCCCGTCGATGTCCCGAAGCTGTTCGTCGAACCCTTCCTGGTCCGCGGCGTCCATCCCGATCAGGGCCGGCAGCACGTTCTGGAGCGCAAAGTCCACCGCTTCCCGCGGGGGTTTGACCTTTGCTTCCAGGGAACCGGTGCTGGCACCGCTCGGGGCCGCCGACCTGCCAAAACCGCCCGACGTATACACATCGGCCTCGACCGTCGGGTTGCCCCGGCTGTCAAGGATGGTCCGCAGCTCGATAACCTCAATGATCGTCATAACGCCCTCTACTTCCTCTTGACTGTAATGGGGATGGTGTTGTTGTTGAATTCCTCGATCGCAATCTCAAGCGGATCGCTTCGTGTCGTTGTGATGAGTAACGGAGCACCCATTGATATCTGCAGAGCCCTTGCTCCAATGATCCTGGCCCGTTCGTACCGGGTATATGTCTGCGTCTGCATTCGTTGTCCTCAAGAATTCTGGTAAATTTTTTTGGATTTGATTGATTTTTCACATACTCTGGATATGGGGTCGCTGAGATTCGAACTCAGGTCACTGCGTCCCGAACGCAATAGGATGGTCCAGGCTACCCTACGACCCCGCGTTCATACGTTCAACTTCGTCTACTGGTACGGGTTGAGCTCATCAATGATCTCTTTGTGCGTCAGGAGCATGCGCCTGCAGCAGTACCGGGAAATATTAAGATCGTCGAGGATCTTTCTGGGATCCTCGCCTTTCTCCCGACGAGCCTTAAACTCTTCCCATGCTGTGGAGATGGGTTTCCCACAGGTGAAACATCGTACGGGTATCAAGTTATCTGACCTCTCATCATATCTTCTGGTTTAACGATAAGACTTTTGGAACTTCGCCCGGGCTCCGGAGCCGTGCGGTTTCTTGGCTTCTTTCTGGCGCGAATCATTGACCAGGAGCGTCCTGTCATAGGTCAGGTAGATGTCCTTGATCGAGGGTTCGTTGTGCCATTTCAGGATACCCCGGGCGAGGGCCGTCCGGACCGCCTCGGCCTGTCCCATGACGCCGCCACCGGCGACATTGATGGTGACATCGATGCCGTTGATTGCGTTAGGGACGAGGAGGAGGGGTTCGGAGATCTTCATCCGGGTGACCTCGGACCCATAAGATCCGAGAAGCACGGAATTGATCCGTATGACGCCCTTGCCGGCCTTGAGGGTGGCCCGGGCGATTGCTGTCTTGCGTTTTCCGCTTGTGTTGATGATCTTTACCATGGTGCCACCTTAGAACTTTGCTCCGAGGAACGTGCTCACTGCACCGAGCGTGATGTGGTTCGGGTTGTTCAGACGGTTCATGTGTGCTTCTTCCAGCACTTCCATCTCCTTACCCACAAACTCGACCGGGACGCCGACATAGCACTTGATGGCCTTCATCGCCTCGACACCGCGGGGGCGCTTGTAGGGGAGCATGCCGCGGATGGTCCGCTTCATGAGGTGGTCCGGCCTGCGGGGAACGAAGGGGCCCCAGCGGTTGCCGGAGGCTCCACGTTCTCTCTTGTGCCGGTAATTTGCCAGCACCCGTGCACGGCTGCCCGATATGATCACTTTCTCGACATTGACGATTGCGATCTCTTCGCCGGCAAGCCCGCGCTGTGCGACAAGGCTTGCAAGGCGCCCGAGAAGATGTCCGTCACCGTTGATTACTGTAACCATGTCTTGTTCACCTCAGGATCCGGATACCGCTGCCTTTCGGGTTGTCCGCAATAAGCTGCTCGATCGTCATGCACTGCCCTTTCGCGTCCCTGATCTTGCTGGTCGCGGATGCCGAGAAGTTCAGTGCCGCTACTTTCACGGACTGTTCCAGCACGCCGCTTCCCAGAACCTTGCCGGGAACGATGATGGTCTCACCGTTCTGGGCATAGCGGTTGATCTTGGACAGGTTGACCTCGGCGTAATTCCGGTTCGGGGTCTCCAGCCTGCTTGCGATCTCACGCCAGATCTTGGCCTCATTCTCACGCGACTTGTTCTTCAAGAGCGAAATGAGACTGGTAAGACGGGGGTTCGTCTTCTCTACAATTCTTGTCATTTCCTTTCATCCCCTGATAATTCGCCTAGCTGTTTTTCCAGCTCGTCTGCCTGCTCCCTGATATACAGGAGCGCACGGTTCATGATCTCTTTTGCCGGCAGGGATCCGTCGCCTTCAACCACAAAGATAAAACGGTTGGGTTCGGCGGTGATGCGGATTGCCGGTTCGTCCCCGATACCGCTGGCAATGCAGGCCCGTTCACAGAGCTTGCACATCGAGCAGTCGGGGAGCTTTCCTTCTACAACCTGGACTTTCTTGCCCTTCACTGCAAGGATATCGCGGGGGCATTCCTCGACACAGTTCCCGCAGGCGTCGCAGACATCGCTGATGGTAATGACCGGGTGGTTCTTATACCCGCAGACGAGTGTCGGCTGCCATTTGGCGTGGGCCCTCCCCGTGTTGAGGATGGCTTTTGCCTCGAGGACAAGTTTCTGCCCCTTCGTGAGTTTCACGATCGGGATATTCTCATACACCGGCGCTGCGCCGGGGTCCTGCGGGATCAGGTCACTGGAAGTGACCGTCCGGGGGCCCTCGACACTGAGGGTGTATGTGGACGTGCAGCCGGGACAACCGGCCCCGCCGCACGAACATGTGGCCTGGGTTGAGTATGTTGACAGGTCGGTTTTGATGGGAATGAGCCCGAGGCGGTGGGCCAGCATCTCGTCGAAGAGTGCGCTCGTGTTATCATAGATGCGCACATCCTCGATCGCGAGGGTGGGTACTTCACCGATCATTGCGCGCCTGAAGGCGTTGGCAAAGGCCGTGCTCGCTCCCGAGAGCGTGAAACGTGCGAGGGAGTCGTCCAGACTGGCGAATTCTATCTCCATCACACTCTCCTGCCACGCCGGCCGCCCTTCGGGCGGCATGAGTCGTGGGGAATCGGGGTGACATCTTCGATGCGGCCGATGCGCATGCCTGCACGGGCAAGGGCGCGGATCGCTGCCTGGGCACCGGGCCCGGGACTGCGCTGCTTGCCCTGGCCTGGTGCACGCACCCTGACATGGACGCCGACGATACCTTTCTCACGGGCATTCTGGGCCACGTTGCTTGCCATCTGCATTGCTGCATAGGGCGAGCTCTCGTTGCGGTCCTGCTTGACGACCATACCACCGCTGCTCTTTGTCACGGTCTCCGCACCGGAGAGGTCCGTGATGGTGATGATGGTGTTGTTGAAGGATGCAAAGATGTGGGCAATGCCCCATTTTTCCTTGTCGCCTGCTGCCATGTTATCTCCTGCCTCCGCGGCCCTGGTACCCGCCGAATCCGCCTGGCGGAGCCTTCGGGTTGGATGCCGGTTTTGCTATCCGGACCTTCTCGGCGTGCGAGTCGGCCACGAACGGTGACGTGCCATAATAGGCGATCTGGGTCTCTTCAATGCGGTTCACGCGGTAACCGGGGATGCTGACACGCCGGTTGCCGATTGCGATGTGGCCGTGGGTGACGAGCTGCCGGGCCTGCTTCGGCGACCGTGCGAGTCCCTTGCGGTAGACGAGGGTCTGCAGACGGCGCTCGAGCTGGGCCTGGATCTTGAGCGAGAGGACATCCTCGACATCTGCATCGGGGCCGAGGAGGCCGTTCCTCTGGAGGGACGAGATGAGCTCTTCCTTCTTGGCTGCGTAGAGCGCTGCATCAGTAGAGCTCGACCCGAGGGCGAGCAGGTTCCGGGCGCCCTTCCTTGCCTTGCGCAGGAGCTCCTGTGCTTTCCAGACCTCGCGCTTGTTGCGCAGGCCGTACTCGATGACGAGACGGGTCTCGGTCTGGATCCGGATTTTCTCCCACGGGCGCTTAGGCGTCTGGTACGACTTGTGGTTCTTGCCTGGGTATCCCATGATTACTGGCCTCCAGCCGACTTCCGCTTGACACCGACGGTCGTTCCCGTCCTGCCGGTCGACTTGGTGCGCTGTCCGCGTACCTTCTGGCCGGTCTCGTGGCGGATGCCACGGTAGCAGCGGATCTTCCTCATCAGGTTGATGTCCTCATCTTTTGCGAGGGCGACATCTCCACCGAGAAGGTGCTTGGTCTCGCCGGTGTACACGTCCTTGGGCCGGTTTGCCATCCAGGCCGGTATCTTGCCGGAGTATTGTTCTACAGCGGTGCGGAGCCGGTTGACTGACTCCTCGTCAAGGCGGCCGAGCGAGGCGTACTCGTCGACGTTAGCCATGCGGGAGATCACGAGTGCGGTATGCCTGCCAACACCCTTGATGCCGGTGAGGGCTACCTTCACGGACTTGGTTCCGTCCAGATCGGTCGTGCCAACCCTTACAAAGTATCGTATTTCTTCTTCCTGAGCCATCCAATCCCCTCGACTGGTGAGATTTTCTCTTTTGAGCGCTGAGGGAGGGATTTGAACCCTCGAGTCCCAAGGGACACAGGTTTAGCAAACCTGCGCCTTACCTGGCTAGGCTACCTCAACAGAGGAATCTCGCATCTTGTTTACAGACACTCGCAGCTGGATAGTAGCTGCTCCATGAATGGTGCTTTATAATATGGGCAGGTGCGGGTAATAAGTGTTGTGCATACGGGAGAACCTCGAACGGGCCAATACATGCAAACATACCGTGGCACCAGAAAATTTTCTGCCACATGTTATGTTAGCTAGTAGATCATAAGAAGAATCTCTTGACCGGCACGATTTGATGCTTGTGTACATTCACGAGCCAGTCTGAGATAGTAATCTTTCCGGGCAGAATCATTAATTTCTTCCATATCAGCAGCACGGATCCAATAATCAGCAGTACAACTATCCATTGAAATTTGTTTATTCACTGTGCTCTGGAATTTTTGCAGTTTTGGCGAAACCGTGTAATTGTTACTACTCAATAGCACACCGTATGTATCAGACACATTTTTCATTCCTTCAGCATTTGTTTTGATACGTTCCCAATTATGATCCTCCATAGCCTGCATCATGGCATACCTGAATGGAAGGATGTCAGTACTATAGTCAGTCAACGATGCATTCACAAACTGCCGGTCAGAACCAGTCAACGATGCTTCGTTAATGCCATTGCCGGTAAGCGTTCCTATGCACCCCGCCGCCAGCAGCACCGCCACCATCACCAGCACCAGGGCAAGCGGAACACGGAAGTGGGTCATGGAGCGGTCACCGGAATGTTCAGAAAATTTCCTTAAAGAAAAAATTCAGTCCGATCAGGTAAATATATTGTGAAATATTTTTCCAGGGCATTGATCCGCTGCGATTGCGTTCATTGCACTATATCTAAGTCACGCACATTGAGAGAGTGCGAAACACACATACTAAGTATGCTGTATTGACAAGGGTCGGGACCCCGGGAGCCTGAGCCCGGCAGGTGCGGGGGGGTCGGGCGGTGTACTTTGTATCCCCAGGGGTCGGGAGTCATGCGGGAGTTGCCGTCGTAATATTTCCATTTTCCCCTGCATCCGCCAAACGGGTAAAACCAAAGTACACTGCACGACCCCCTCCGGGCCCCCTCATATTTTTGCAGGGAATTCCTGGCAAACCCGGGCGGTTTTCCGACGATACATCATCTGTTGGCGGAAGGCAGGAAGGAACCGGGTGCGTAGGGGGGGTCGCATGGGTACAATTGTGATCAGGGTGATCCCGGGGGCAGCCGGACCCGGGAATGGAAAAGCAGGCACCAGGCCGGAGACGCTGTCCGGGTTCTTAAGAAAGCATTCGGGTCTTTCCCGGCTCACCCGAGTTCGAACGTGGTAACCCCGAATATCTCGTCCAGCGGGAGCGGGAGATGGTCCGGGATAGTATACATCCGTGCCGTAGAGAAGACCGGCACCATCTCCCGGTCATGCACCAGGGCGACCGCGTCCGCATTCGGGACCGGAACATCGAGATAAAACAGCTCGCCGGGAATACCGGCGACAAGCCCGTCAAGAATGATCTCCGCAGTAGCCCGGTCCCGGGCAAAGAGCGGCCCGATCTTATGACCGGTCCGGCAGGGACGCCTGATCCCGTACCCGAGGATCGTCCCGTCGCTGTCCAGCCGGGCGAGACCGCAGTGGCCGGGGGCATCGATCCAGCACCGGAGAAACCGTTCCCTCCGTGACGGGAAGTGTGCAGCATCATAGTCAGCGAGCCGGGGGAACCCGATGTCACGGAGCGGGGTGAGCCCCCGGGGCATCTCACCACCACCCGCTCCCTCGTACCGGGCGTTATTGTAGTGCAGGAAAAGCCCGCCGTTCTTCCGATAATTATCCACCATCGCGACCACCCCGTCACAGCCGACCACCCGCGATCCCGCATGGCTCATCGCATGCCGGTAGAGCTGCATCCCGTTCCCCCGGGCCCGGAACCCGGGATCGACAATGAAGAGACCCCAGAATGCAAACCGTTCATCGTAGTTGACCACGGATATCGTACCAATGATCCTTCCGCCGGCTTCCGCACAGAAGAAGCCACCAGGATCGGCAGCATAGAAGCACTCCGCGTCTGAAAGCCCGGGGTTCCATCCCTCGGTCGCGGCCCATGCGACAGCTCTGTCAACTTCCGCCCGGGTCATAGACCGGAACCGCACGTCTTCCCCGTCCATCATCCGGGGTATTCGCCGGGGAACTACATACACCTGGCGGTCCCGGAGGAACCGGTGCAGAACCGGATTCCCCGGGGAGTCAAAAAAACTCCTCCTACCCCATGCGGCTGTCGCATAACAAAATCAAATAAAAATATCTATATATAACATAATGATATCAGATCTCTGAGAATATCACGAGCCGGATATTCTCCATGGAGGAAAGGTGAGAGAAGATGCCATACACGAAACTGACACCGGATACGAGAGACATACTCATTGACGGTTTTTCGGAGAAGATAGGAGAGAAGATCCTTGCCCAGGTCGACGCAGCGGAGGCACAGAACCTGAGGCGTTACTGCCTTGTCGGGAAAAACTTCTGCTTTTACATCAGGGACGGCCAGATCAGCGGATCAATATCCCGGGGTGTCGGTGCCAAAGAGATCAACGGATTCATCTCCGGCATCGAAGCGATTGACGGCCCCGTTCAGCGATTCCCGGTAAACTAATTTTTTTTGTTCCTGATAGATTGTGCCTTATACGCGGGGGCCGCTGCTGTACATTTCCGTTCTGACAGGAAACTGCACAATGGAAGCGGAAGGTATCTGTGCTAATCCCGGTATTCAGTGAGGGAGTATTCTCCCGGCCGCACATTTCTTATCCCCGGCGCCGATCTCTCTTAGAGGAAACCCCATGCAGAAACCCGCACTGCTGATCATCGATATGCAGAACGATTTCGTTCTGGAAGGCAGGCCCCTCCGGGTGGCATCTGCCCAAAAGGTAATCCCGAAGATCCGTGAGCTCCTCGCAGCGTTCCGGGCTAAGAAACTCCCGGTCTTCCACATCGTAAGAGTCCACCGGAAGGACGGCTCCGATGTCGAGATCATCCGGCAGGATCGGTTCAGGACACACCCGTTTGCCGTGGAAGGAACTGAAGGGGCAGCAATTGCAGATGAACTTACCCCGCTGCCGGGCGAGTACGTGATCCCCAAGATCCGTATGAGTGCCTTCATCGGCACCGAACTTGACCTGATGCTCCGGAACCTCGGAATTACCGACATCGTTGTTGCAGGCATCCAGACCCCGAACTGTATCCGGACAACGGTCTTTGACGCAATTGCGTACAACTATCCCACGGTACTTGTCGGGGACGCGACCGGCGCCCAGACAGACGAGATCCATAACGCCAATGTCCGGGACATGCAGAACATCGGTGTCCGGATCCTGAAGGCCGGGGAACTGATCGCTTCCCTCTGATCCATCCCCGTACCAGGAATCCCTGAACCATGCTCACCGGCTCCGAACTCGCCCTCGCAGGACTGGCAGCGGTAGCCGCAGGGCTGATCAACGCCCTCGCCGGTGGCGGTACCCTGGTCTCGTTTCCCACGCTTATCGCGATGGGCGTCCCCCCGGTGGCCGCCAACATCACCAATACCGTAGCGCTCTGTCCCGGCTACCTTGGGGGAGCTCTTGCCCAGCGGGCAGACCTCAGGGGGCAGCGGAAGCGACTCCTCCTCCTCGTCCCGGCGGGGATTGCCGGGGGCGTAGCGGGAGGCGCCCTGCTGCTCCTGCTCGATGCACGCACGTTCACCATGCTCGTCCCCTTCCTGATCCTGATGGCCGCGGTCCTCCTCGCTGTGCAGGACCGGGTAAAGACATGGATAAGCTCGCACGCTTCCCGGGCTGCTGGTACAGCACCGGGAGGCCTGAATGATGCGGGCAGCAGGAGGGCAATCCTGCCGGTGGGGCTTGCCGCAGTCTATGGCGGATATTTCGGTCCGGGCCTCTCGGTGATCATCCTCGCCGTACTCGGCCTCTTCATCGACGACAACCTCACCCGGCTCAACGCCCTCAAGCAGTGCATCTCGCTGGCCGTCAACACGGCAGCAGCGATCTTTTTCCTCTTCACCGGTCTTGTGATCTGGCCGCTCGCCCTCGTCATGGCGGCCGGTGCCCTGATCGGCGGGGCTGCGGGCGGGACCATCGCCGGGAGGATCGATCCTGCAAAACTCCGATGGACGATTGTGGCGATCGGGATTGTCGTGGGGATCGTTTTTTTGATCCGGCTGTAAAAATCATTTTTCTCATGATATTTCACAAAATATGATGCCCCCCTCTTGCGCCACCAGTCCCCCAAAGAGGGACGGGGCGCAGTGCGATGCCCCGGTAAATCGGATCTATCCTTTGGGTGTGAAAATATTCCGGTAATGCGACGTCATCGCAACCGGGGGCTGCCCACGCGGCGGGGGCGGAGCCCCCAAGAGCGTCAGACTTGTGCCCAATAGATTGATCCGCCCGAAAAATTTTTAAAAAAGGATCAGTTCCGGCTCATAGCGCATTGACAAGGGATCGCCGGGTAACGATGCCCGCCAGCTTTCCCTTATCCATCACCGGTAGTGCACTGATATTCTTCTTCAGCATGGTAGCTACGACATCGGCGACCTTCGCCGTCCGCTCCACCGAGATCAGCGGGGAGGTCATGATGTCCTTGACCAGCATATTCCGGATCCGGTGGTCCTGGTGGTTGTCCCCGACGGCCTCGCGGAACTTCCTCATCGCGATCGCCACGTCGGTCTCGGTAACAATGCCGGTATACTTCTCGTGCTCGGTCACCACGAACCGGGTGATGTTATCGTCCAGCATCCGGCGCCGGAGATGGACGACCCGCTCATCGGCTTCGATCGTCACTACCTTCTCGATCGCATCAGCGATACCGTTCTCCGGGTGATATTTCTTCAGAAGGTCGCCCGCCGATACCTGCCCGATCAGCTTGTGGTCAGCGTCATAAACAACCACGAGCTTGTACTTCTGGAGGAGGGGGACGAGGATATTGACATTCTCATCGGGATAGACGCTCGTGAAGTCCTCCTCCACGACACTGGCCACGTGGATCGCCGCAGGTGCAATGGGGGAGTTCTGCTTGCTGCCCAGCTTCTGCGCAATTGCCTGCCGCGAGACCGTGCCGACCACGGTATTATTGTTGACTGCGATCAGGGGGTCATATCCCCCGTCGAGCATCTTATCGAGTGCTTCGGTGATTTTTGCCGATTTGGCAATCGTTGCCGGTTTTGCCATTACATCTCTGATAAAAACGTCTTTTGTCATTTTGCCACTTCCTTTATGATATCGTCGCGTTTCAGGATCCCCGCGGGGATGTTCTTCTCCATGACAACAAGGCTGTTGACATGGTGTTTTCCCATCAGTGCGATGGCGTCCGGGAGCGGGGTCTCCGCCGGCACCGTGATGACCGGGGAGGTCATGAGGTCCTCCGCCGTCACGGCTGCTACCACGAGCAGGCCCTGCCCGCCCGGCCCGTCCGCCTCTCTGCGTCGTTGTATTGTTACGTCTTTTCCGATCACACCCGATAATTTCGGTTCGTCGTCAAAGAAGGCGAGGTTTGTCTCGGTGATGATCCCGGCCGGGGCACCATCATCGTCCACTACCAGCACCTTGTCGTTGCGTTCGCGCATCACGCCGATCACGTGATCGAGCGAATGGTAGCGGCTGACCACTGCCACATCCTCCATCACGTCCCCTGCCGGGCAGCTGAGTGCCCGGACGAGAACGGATTTCATCAGATCGGTCTTGGTCACGATACCGCATACCGCCCCGTTCTCCACCACGGGGACGCTGCTGATCATCTTCTCGACAAACAACCTCGCGATCTGCCGGATTCCCTCTTCAGGAGACACCACGGCGGGGTGTTCCGTCATCAGGGCGCCCACCGGGATCCGGTCGGGCGGGCGGCGGCGCCAGGCCGGCTCACCCTGCCGGAGCCGGTAAGCGATGTCTTTCTTGGTGATGATGCCGGTCATCTGCCCGTTCTCCATCACGGGAAGACGGGAGATCCTGTGCCGTACCATCAGCCTCCGTGCATGGGCTACCGTGTCTTCCGGGGAGACAACGAAGACCGGGGCGCTCATGACATCACGTGCCTGCATTCCTTTACCCCCGGACAAATGCCCTGACCAGGTCGAACTCGGTAACAAGTCCGATCAGGCGGGAGTCCTCGATCACCGGCAGCGCCCCGATATTCTTCTCCAGCATCTCGCGGGCCGCTTCGTTGATGCTCTTCCCCGGGGTGGTCGTGGTGAGCTCTCCCGCAATAAGGGTCCGGACCGGGAGGTCGGTGACCTCTGCAACATTGCCGGTCGTCATCCGGGTGAAGACTTCCCTGCTGCCGAGATACCGCATGAGATCGGTCGCCGTTACAATACCGTAGAGCACATCGTCGCTTACTACCGGCAGCCGCCGGAAACGGTATTTCATCATGTCATGGGTGACTGTTGCAATCGGGCAGTCGGGTGCCGTGACCCGGAGGGACTGGCTCATCACGTCTTCCACGTGAAGGGGGCTCCGTTCCGCAGCCAGCACGCGAAGTACGTCGCGTTCGGTCACAATCCCGGCGAGCACTCCCTGTTTGTCTACGATGGGGAGACCCCCGATCTTCTTTGTCACGATCGTATCCACCGCTTCCCGTATCCGTGCATTGTCGGGGAGCGTGACCACCGGCCGGGTCATGATCGCCCGCACGCTCTCGTTCACTGCAGCGATCAGGTTGCCATGGTGTTTCTGCCCCACGAGCCGTGACGTGTCGCCACCACCGAGGAGGCTGATCACATCCCCTGAGGTGATAATCCCCCGCAGTTTCTTCGTGCCGGCGTCCGTGATGGGGAGCCTGCGGAACCCGCACGCGGTCATCTGCTCCACCGCAGCCATGATCGTCCGGGTCTGCGGGACGGATATGACGTCGCGGGTCGCGATCGCCATGACCTCCCCTTCCTGTTCCACGATATGGGACCTGAACTCGACCGGCCCGCGGTCGAGCGTTCCCGGCATCTTCAGGAGCCTGTCGCCCTGTTTGATGCCATTTCCGTTCTGGTGCATGAACCCTCCGGATTTTTCTTTTATTTTTTTGTATTGTTCCTGTGCGCCGGGGTATGATTCCCGGTGCGATTCCGTTCCGACAAGTATCCGGGTTCTGTGACCCGACCCCGTGCAGTCCTTATTTATGCAAGGGCACCGAGGACGTCATGGCGGTTGACCACGCCGACCACACGCCCGTCCCCGGTGACCGGCAGGAGGCTCACATCGTGCTTCACGATCAGTTCCGCGGCTGCGCTGACCGGCTCATCAGCCCCAATCGTGAAGACCTCCCGGGTCATAACGTCCCCGATCGTAGTACCGGCGTGCTGCGCGATCGCCGTCCTCACCTTCCTGCTGCTGATCAGATCCCGGCGCGAGATGAGCCCGACAAGCTTCTTCTTCGCAAGGACCGGGAACGCGGCAAAGCCGCTCTCCACGATCAGGGCTGATACTTTCTGGAGCTCGTCATCCGGCCCCGCTGCCACCACGTCAGTCGACATGTACCGGGACACCGGTCCATGCAGCTCGTTCCGGGAGATGATCACCGGGAACAGGTCAGCGAGAAGGACCCCGCCCGCGATATGCGATGCACAGTCCATGACAGCAGCGCTGTCAGTACGATACTGCTTCATCATCTTTGCCACCTTCTCGATCGGATCTTCCGGAAGCGCCCTCGGCGCCTCCCGGATGAATCCTTCGATCGTGATATTGGATTTGGTTGCGGTCACCCGCAGGCCGTCCGTGATATCGATATAGCCGAGGAGGTTCTTTTTCGCGTCCACGATGTAGACTTCCCGGAACCGGTCGTCCCGCAGGATCTGCCGTGCCTTTGTCATCTGGTCGGTATCTTTCAGCACAGGGATCTCAACCATGAAATCCTGTGCCGTCCTCATGTGATGTTTTCCTCCTCACGGCAGCGCGGGCAGAGCATCACATTGTCTACCCGCTTGAGGTCATCAGACATCTGGCTGCAGCGGTTACACATGCCCTGCTCAACGATCTCCTCCCGGTTGATCTCCACCAGGTCGGTTAAGAGTTCGTTGAGTTCGTTGGAGACGGTAAGGAGATCCCTGACAGTCACAATACCGATCACGGTCTTGTGCTCGTCGACAACCGGGAGCCTCCTTACCTTATGCTTCACCATCATGCGGGCGGCTTCGCCTACAGTCTTCTCCGCACTCACCGTAATGAGTGGCGTGCTCATGATGTCGTTAACATGTACTTTGCTCGGTTTGAGATCCAGAGCCACCACTTTGCAGGCGAGATCTTCCTCGGTCACGATACCGATGGGCAGGTTATGCCTGAGGATGATGACACTCCCGACCTCTTCATGGCACATCGTCTTGGCCGCCTTTGCGGCGGTCGCCTCGATGTCGATCATGACGGGGTTGGTCTTCATCACCTCCCGAAGGGGGACGCGGGTTTCAAACCGGATTGCGTTGGATGTCTTTTTCATGAGTCACCTCCTTGAAGTGCCTGATACTGATGATTACAATTAGCATACTCCCTTTCCCTTGTATAAATACAATGTGGCTGTGGCATTCCCCGATGCGTCGTGGTAATATCAGGTACCCCGCCTCGGGGGATTTTTGGGGATTTACCGGCGGCGGATGGTCCGGCCGGGATAAGAAACATAATAAACAGCGTATTCTATACACTACTAACGGATTATGGCACATACTGTATACCTGAGTACAACCCTTACGCAGGTGAGGTGAACAGTGAAGATTTTTTATCAGACTTTCGGCACGGTAAAGAAGAAATTCGCAAACTTCCTCAACCAGTTTTTCAAGAAGAAGAAGACCCGGATCGGTATCTACGGGCCGCCGAATGCGGGCAAGACCACGCTTGCCAACCGCATTGCCCGGGACTGGACCGGCGACGCGGTCGGCCCGGTCAGCGAGATCCCGCACGAAACACGGCGGGCCCGGAAGAAGGAGGATATCATCATCTCCGGGGCAAACGGCAATACGATCACGATCGATATCGTTGACACGCCCGGCGTCACGACCAAGATCGACTATCACGAATTCCTCGAATTCGGGATGGATAAGGAGGAGTCCATTATCCGGGCGAGGGAAGCCACCGAGGGCGTTGCGGAAGCGATGCACTGGCTTCGCGAGGATATCGACGGCGTGGTCTACATGCTCGATTCCACGCTCGACCCGTTCCTGCAGGTCAATATCATGATGATAGGGATCATCGAGGCCCGTGACCTGCCGGTGATCATAGTGGCCAACAAGATCGACCTGCCGGACGCTGCACCGGGCCGGATCCGGAGCGCGTTCCCCCAGCACCCCGTGGTCGCGATCTCGGGGCTTGAGGGCAGGAACGTCGAAGATCTCTATGAGACCATGCTCGAATACTTCGGGTGAAGACGATGCCGCACAAGTGTACGAAATGCGGGCGGGAATATAAGGACGGGTCCACCGAGATCCTGAAAGGGTGCGCCAGCTGCGGCAACAAGAAGTTCCTCTACGTGAAGGAGGACGAGCTCAACCGGGACGTACTCGAGGAGAAGTCCATTGAGGAGATCGCAGACGAGTCGCACGAGGAGATCCTCGAGGTCGCGGGACCCTCAAAGAAGCAGGTGGAGATGTATGACCGGGTCGAGACGATCCGGATCGTCTCCCCGGGCTCCTATGAACTGAACCTCGAGAAGATGGCCCAGACGGATGAGCGGATCGTCAGCGTGGGCAAGGAGGGTTCGTATATCATCGACCTGATGTCGATGGCAAAGGATCCGCCGAAGAAGAAGCACCGGAAGAAGTGAAACGGGTTCAATCTTTTTTGGTCCGGTTCTTTGATACAAAAGGATCTTGTGGTTTCCGCTCTGAATGTATCGTATCCTATGCCCGCCCCCGACAACACCAGCTCTCATAATTCCAACGATTATGATCGCCAGATCAGGAATATCATCCCCCACTATGACGATATCCACAATGAGATCCTCACATTCATAAAAGTCCAGTGCCCCCGTCCCCGGACATGGCTGGATACCGGCTGCGGCACGGGCTCCTTTATCCGAAGTGCACAGGATATTTTTCCGGATACGGAATTCTTTATAGCCGATCCTTCGGAAGGGATGATTGCGAAAGCAAGGGAGACGCTGGACGGCTGCCGGTATTCCCTTGTCGGCTGCTGCGGGACCACAGACCTGCCGGGAATCACCGGTCGCAGGTTTGACGTGATCACAGCGATCCAGTGCCATCATTACCTCTCCTCGGAAGAACGGCTCAGGGCAGTCCGTGCATGCTTTTCCCTCCTTGGGGATGACGGCTTTTTTGTCACTTCGGAGAACATCCGGTCGTTCTCTGATGAGGGAATTGCACGATCCTTGTCATACTGGGGTGCATTCCAGCGCCGGGCCGGGCGCAGCGAAGGCGAAGTACGGGATCACCTGAAACGATTCGATCATGAGTATTTCCCGATCACCGTTACTGAACACCTGCAGTGCTTCCACGATGCCGGTTTCTCCGTTGCAGAGATCCTCTGGATCTCGTACTTCCAGGGCGCCTTCTGGTGCAGGAAGTGAGAGCGTCTGTCCCCGGCTGCATCCACGATGCCGTGCCGATCACGGCCCGGGGGATCCTATGCCGGCAACAACAGATTAAAGGCAGTACTTAGGGTATGCCACTGGCCGGCGGCCAGGTATTTCGGCGTTGCCCACAGATAGGGAAATTCCTCATAGCTCTTCAACGCAGGGGCAGGGCCGGGTGTGGGACAATTCTCCTCATACACGTCAAGCCGGTTGAACCATCTGTCCTGGAAGGTCATATTGCCGTCCGTGGCATTATAGTAATCAAAATTATCGGCGCACCAGGGATCGTAGTAATACGAACCGTTATCAAGCCCGACTTCCACCCACCGGTGCGAATAGGAATAGGTTCGGACAAGGCGGGCGTCGATGCCGGATTGCCGGGCCATGTATGCGAATAATGCCGCATATTCCCTGCATTCACCAACCATGTTGTATGCGATCCAGTACGGATCGTCCGCGTACATCACCCCGTCCGGATTCTCCTGGGGATAGAGGATCCCGTCGTAGTACGGGTTTGCTTTCATCCGGAAATGGTCGGAATCGAGGTACATATAGGTACAGGCAGCATTCGGGCAGATGAATGCAGACAGATTATCGTTCGGACGGATCCAGTCCTTCATCTCCCAGACAAAGATCGCGTTCAGCCGGTCCTTTGGATCCGGAATCTGCCGGACCTTTTCCAGTTCTTCGGTAATCCGTTGCTTTCCTTCCGGGTAGATGACATGGGTGTACCGATCGGTCATGTACGCGTTGAGAATGGTGATATTATCGGCATCGCTCTGCTCACGGCCGATGGTATTTACGTTTAATGCATTCTCAATGAGGAACGGGTTCATACCGGGTAAGACCATCATAGCACCCGCAAGGATAAAAATCCCGGCAATAATAACCGCAGGAACCAGTGCCCGTTTTTTCTGCCCGTTTTTACCGTTTTTTTTCACCATGGGTTAATCATCCCGTTACCGGGAATACCATTGGCCACAACACCTCTTCCGGTGCCGGTCCTGTCATTTTCCTTATCCCCCTCCCGTGATGAGGGGCGGAAGCATCCGGTTTTTGCCGGCTCGGACATCCTCACAGCACAATTGATACATTATAAGTAACTTAATGTTATTTAGAGTTTACAATTAGTGCAATTAAAGATACTGATCCTTACTATGCCGGCATTCTATTAAAAATATTAAAACGACGGAGGTTTGAGAGTTATCCGCAGGAAGATAAGGATAGAACCGGATGGTTCAGCAATCTCCGGTCTTATTGCATTCCGGCAGACGGCTTCCTGACCGGGCCGGAGCTAAGGTGCAGGCAACAATAAAAATCAGGAACAAATTCCCGGGATCAGCCCGGTTTTTACCGGAAAAGTGGAACGGCTATCGTGTAGCCAGCTCGTTCCGGATCCCGTCGTATGGCACGGCGAGGCCGAGCCTCCGGAAGAACTCGTCCGTGAAGATGATGCTGTTGACGATCGCCCATTCCGCACACCCGTGGCCAAGGCACTTGTCCGGGAAGAAGGGCAGGTTCTTTGGTGCGAGCGGGTTGACGGCAAATTTTTTCCGGACGATCTTCTCAAATTTCTCCGCCCGGGTCTCTTCGCCTTCTCCAGGATCCCCGCGTTCCCGGATCACCACCCACTCCCGCTTGTAGTGCATGAGATGGTTGCGGATCTCAATGAGTGTCCGGACGTTTGCGTACGCCTGGTCGCCTTCCTCAAAGGGAGGTTTCTCCGCGATCGAAAGGATATTCTGGTACTTGCCGATCAGGGGGGCCCGGTCAAAGTTCTTCTCATTGTGCCACCTCTCCCCGATCTTCCTGAGGAGCGCCTCGTTCTCCTGGTCCGCAAAGAAATAGGCATCGTCCGCTGCATCGGCATAGAGCTCGTTCACTGCTGATTCGAGGAAAGAGACGGTGGAAAGTACAGAATTAAGGATGAAGGCTTCGTGCTGCAGCAGCATTTCCTGCGACGGTGTGGCGGACACCGCACAGGCTTTCTCTATCCCGTACCCGAGCCTGCAGAGTACGGCTGCAGACTGGATGTACCGCACAGAGAAGCAGTCCCGGAAACGGATGGCTGCCTCATCGCCGCTCGTTTCGAGGGGTATCTTGTCCATCGTTCACCAGTTCTTTTGTCCGGCAAGGTAAAAAGGACGATGGAAAGGAGACCTGGGTAATGGACACCGGAGCCGGGATCCCGGGATCAGGATTCAGGTGCGGTTCAGTATAAAATCCCCGGAGAACCGGACAGGATATATTCCCATAAAAAATGTGTGAGCCGGGTTCCTGCCCCCGGCTCACAACTGCTGTTCCTGCGGTCACTGTTCAAACGGTCGCGGCCGGTGAGGTCGGGATCACGACCGGGCTGGTCGTTGTGCCAGCAGTTCCCGCTGCACTGGTCCGTGCTGCTTTTGCTGCTGCCCGGGCTGCGGTGTAGTGTGCCTTGACTGCGTCCTTTGTCTCCTGGGCAAACTGTTTCCAGTCCGCTACGAGCGCTGCATTGATGGTCTTGAGTGCGGTCTGGTCCTTGTTGGTCAGTGCGGTGTCAAGCGCTGCACGCTCGCCGCTGATGGTCGTTAAGGTTGCCTGCATCTGGGTAGTGTCGATGCTGTACTTGCCGAGAATGCCGATCACGTTGTTTGCCTGGGCGACATGGCTGTCGAATTCCTGCAGCCTGTACGTGTGGTGGCTGGCCCAGAGATCGTCCTTAAGTCCCTGGTCGACGGCAGATGCCTGCCCGGTCGTGGTTGCCTGCCCTGCTGCCGCTGCCGGGAGCACGAGCATGCCGATGATGCAGAAGGCGAGAAGTGCGCCTTTTATGGTTGTATTTGCGTTCATGGTGTTCCTCCGATATTCCTGGGGGGTTGTTCCCACCCTGATTACCCGTTGCCCGGATCAGCATATGTATTCGTAAAATGGAGTCGGTGTCCCGTGTAAAAGTGCGTGGCGAAGCGTTGAACCTGCGGGTTAGTACGTTTTTGCCGGAACAGGTCCGGCAAATCCTCCACTATCTGCAGCCCCGTGCACTATCTCCGGGATCTCCTCAGCCCACGGTACCCTTTATAATCTCTTCCCGCCAATAGTATGACAGCACTTTTAACTGTGCTGACAGATGTAAGTCCGACGTGCGACACCGCACTGCCTATAAGCAAGGCTTTGGGATTACAGAGAGTCAGTAGACACTACTGCACTTTTCTGGACTTACGCTCTCGTCTACAACATTTGGAGGCTACACAATGGCACGAATGCATGCCCGCAGAAGGGGCAAGTCGAGCTCAGTCCGCCCCTACCGGAAACAGGCGCCCTCGTGGTCGAACACCGATATCGCGGCGATCACGAAAGTAATCCTGGAACTCCGTAAGGACGGCGCATCGAGCGCAATGATCGGACTGGTCCTGCGGGACCGGTATGGCGTTCCCGATGTCAAGCTTGCCACCGGCAAGCGGATCGGGGATATCCTGAAAGAGAACAAGGTCGCCACCTCAATCCCTGAGGACCTCCGCGACCTCATGATCAAGGCCCTTGGCCTGCGCAAGCACCTCTCCGAGAACAAGAAGGATCTGCACAACAAGCGCCAGCTCCAGCTGGTCGAGTCCAAGATCCGCAGGCTCGTGAAGTACTACACGGGAAGCAAGAAGCTGCCCGCAGGCTGGGTCTACAAGCCGGAGAACGCGGAGATCCTCCTCTCCAGGTAATTTATCAGGAATCGTCCATCATGTCCCCGTCGCTTGAATCCGCAGCAGAGACCGTTGCAGCACAGATACGCAGGCAGGAGTACGTCGAGGTGTTCGCTCACCACGACGCGGACGGCATCAGTGCCGGTTCGATCCTCTGCCACGCGATGCTCCGTGCAGGCATACGGTTCCGGCTCCGGGTGCGGCAGGACGTGAACGCATCGGATCTTTCCGGTGAGAGTGCATACCTCCTCTGCGATATCGGCGCAGGCATGGCAGACCTCCCGAAGAATACGATGGTGGTGGATCACCACCTCCCGCTCTTCGACGGGGAATTCCATGTGAACCCGCGCCTTGCCAAAATCGACGGCGACCGCGAACTCTCCGCTGCCGGGACTGCGTACTACGTGGCCCGGCAGCTGGGAGACAACCGCGACCTCGCCGGCCTCGTCATCCCCGGTATCATCGGGGACGGGCAGGCGGTTGCCGGGAAGAACCTCGAGATCTTCAACGAGGCAGTCGCGAACGGGGTCATCGTGCCGGACCGGGGGCTTACGCTGCCGGGCCGGGACATGATCGAGCGCTGGTACACGGCGACACACCCCTATCTCGACGGCATCAGCGGATCGGAGCAGATCGTATCTGACTTCATCGACCAGTCCCGGGACCAGTCCAAGGCAGATGAGCCGCTCCGGCTCGATGCCCTGATCTCCCGGGTAGTGCTCGAAGCGGCCCCGAAGTCAACGCTCGCCGGCCTTCAGGCCATCTGGGGCGACACCTTCCACCTCCAGCGCGAGGTGATAGAGGACGCCCATGCCTTTGCCGCGGTGATCGACGCCTGCGGCAAGACCGGCAACGGCGAGATCGGCGCAACGCTCTGCCTCCGCTCCTCGCACGACATTGACCGTGCATGGGAGATCACACGGCAGCACCACATCCGGGTGATCGAGGCGGTGAAGACCGCCCGCCCGTATGAGGGGGTTGCCGGGGTCTACGAGGTGAAGGATACGAGCGTCCCCAGTGACGTTGCCGACATCCTCTCCCGCGACCTGCTCGCAGCAGGGCCTGTGCTGGTGTACGCGAAGAGCGGCACGGCATGCCGGATCTCCGTGCGCTCACCTGCAGGAAGCACGCTCGAACTCGGGCCGAAAGTCCGGGAACTGGCAGCTGCCTGTGGCGGAAGCGGCGGCGGGCACAACCTCCGGGCCGGAGCAACGATCCCCTGCGAAACGCTTGGGGCCTTTGCAAAGGGCTGGCAGGAGGCACTCGCATGAAGATCGAAGGCACGATCACGACCCTGCACCGGGACGCGGCCTGCGTTGCCGGGGCGCTTGCGCCCGACAACCTGCGCAGCATGGAGACCGTTGCAGAGGGAGACCGGGTCGTTACGACCATCACGGGCACACAGCTCCGTTCGGTCATTGCATCCATGGACGATTATCTGATGAACCTGGCAATTGCAGAGGACGCATGTTCCCTGCACAGAGGAAATACCAACAGGTGATATTATGGCAAAGAAGAAACAGGTAGGAAGAAGAGTTGAAGGCTGGAAGGCCAAGAGCTGGTACAGGGTGCACGTCCCCGATAACCTCGGCAAGGCGTACATTGGCGATACCATTGCAAACGATGCTGAGAGCGTTGTCGGCCGCATCATGACCGCAACGCTCGGGGAGATTGTCAACGACTACTCCAAGCAGCACGTGAAGATGAGCTTTAAGATCCAAACCGTCACCGGCGACGCGGCATACACCGAGTTCGTGGGCCACGAAGTCACGAGGGACTACCTCCGCTCGCTTGTCAAGCGCCGGAGCTCCCGCATCGACACCATCGTCCCGCTTACCACCAAGGACGGGAAGAAGGTCCGGCTGACCATCTGCACGTACACGTTCGCCCGTGCCAACCTCTCGCAGGAGCACGCGATCCGGAACGCGATCACGGCAACGATTGCAGCCCAGGCACCCGCATGGGACTTAAACACGCTCCTCTCGGGGATCGTCTCGGGCGAGATCTCCCGCGATCTCTTCAAGGCAGTCAAGACCATCTACCCCACCCGCAGGGTCGAAGTCATCAAGTCCAAGGTCGAGCAGGTCGCAACCCTGATCTCGACTGCGTAATCCGACTGGTTTGAAAAACCAGGAGGACGAGAAGAACTGCGCAGCAGTTCTTCGAGTTCCTTTTTTCGAGTGTTATCAAAACCCCGATGACGAGAAGAACTCGTCAGAGTTCTTCGAAGAACTACGTTCTTCTCATGCCTCACGTCTGATGACGTTCCGCATTTCGAAGGTCGGCGGTCACTCTTTTATCATTCCCGTCCATCAATTGTTTGCGGCAAATTCAACCGGAAAAATAATTATTAATTATGAGGGTGACATATTCCCACAGGAGACTTCCGATCATGCGACCCGGTTCCAGGATCTTTTACGTAGAGGATGACAAGGATTTGTCAGACCTGGTAACGATAAAACTGGAGAAACTGGGATTCTGCGTGTGCGGGCGTGCAGATAACGTTGACGACGCGATAACGGGAATCCAGAACAAGAACCCCGATCTCGTCCTCGTGGACATCGAGCTGCAGGGGAAATACGGGGGACTATCCGTGGGGGATTTCCTTGTGTCAAAGACCGACATCCCGTTCATATATACAAGTGGTCATGACGATAAAAAAATCCTGGAAGTGGCACGGAAAACCATCCCGGACGGGTTTCTCTTAAAACCGTTCAATGAGAACCAGCTCCGCGTAGCCATCGAGATGGCTGCACGGGAGTAGACGGCTTTTTTTCCGGACCAACCATTAACCGCAGGTCGAAGAACGCTGAAGCGTTCTGCCCGGACTGACCTTTGACCGATTCCGGGATTCGGCAAGTCGAAGAACGCTGACGCGATCTTCTCCTGTCTCACCCTCCCTGAAGGGAGGGTTCTGCACCGGGAAAACCTATTACCCCATCCGCCCAACCATTCCATACGAATGACCGCAAACAAGATCCTGTTCATCGTGCTTGACGGAATCTCCGACAGGCCCAACCCGGTCCTCGGCGGTACCACTCCGCTTGCTGCGGCCCGGACTCCCGTGCTCGACCAGCTCGCTTCAGAAGGGATCTGCGGGATCATGGACACGATCGCGCCCGGCATCAGGCCCGGGTCCGACACGGCCCACCTCGCCCTCCTCGGCTACGATCCGTACAAATACTATACCGGGCGGGGGCCACTCGAATGCGAGGGTTCGGGGATCCACATGGAGCCCGGCATGATCGGGTTCCGGTGCAATTATGCAACGGTCTCGAAAGACGGGAAAGTTCTCGACCGCAGAGCCGGCAGGATCCACGACACCGCTGCACTCTCGAAGGCTATCCAGGACGGGGTCGATCTCTCGAAATTTGGCGTGGAGTTCACGTTCCGGTCCGGCGCCGGTCACCGGGCAGCACTCGCCCTGAAAGGCGAGGGCATCGGGCACTGCGTCTCGTCGAACGATCCGAAGAAGGAGGGCGTTTTGCCGCTCACGGTCAGTGCGGTGAAGAAAGCGGCGAACCACGAGAAGACGGCGGCGGTCTGCAACGAGTTCGTGAAACAGTCCACGAAGATCCTCTTCGACCACCCGATCAATAAGGAACGGCTCGCAAAGGGGCTGAACCCGGCGAACATCATCCTTATGCGGGGCGCAGGCGAGATGGGGCACTTCGAGCCGTTCGAAAAGAAATACGGCCTCTCCGGCAGCGTCATCTCCGCGGCGAGCCTGATCACCGGCATCGGCCGGGCGGTCGGCCTCTCCCCCGTTCCGGTCCCGGGTATCACCGGTTCGATTGACAGCAACATCGCGGGCAAGATCGCGGCTGCGCAAAAGGAACTGGAAACAAAAGACTTCGTGCTCGTCAATATCAAGGGAGCCGACGAGTCCGGCCATGACGGTCTTGCGGAGCAGAAACGGGACTTCATCGTGAAGATCGACGCGGTCCTCGAGCCTCTCCTGAAGCAGGAGGATACGATCATCATCATCTGCGGCGACCACTCAACTCCCTGTACTATCAAGGACCACTCGGCCGACCCGGTACCGGTCATCATCCGGGGCGACGGGGTCCGGCGCGACGATGTGGTGAGATTCGATGAATATACCTGTGCCAGAGGCGGGCTCTGTCGGATCACCGGCACTGCGATCATGCCGATCGCCCTTGACCTGATCAACCGGGCGCACAAGTTCGGGGCGTGACCGCACTGCCGGGGGTTGCATGAAAGAACGAACGGTAAAAGACTGGCACAACCACTGCCTCCTCCCTGACGGGACGGAACTGCAGGAGCACAGCATCAAGACCGACCGGAACATTGTGATCGGCGAGTTCTGCCAGATCGACTACGGCCTCCGGGGCAACGATATCTACGTCGGCGAGTCCTCGAAGATCCGGGAGTACGTCTGGGCAAACGGCGACACCCGGATCGGCAACTGGTCCGAGATCGGCGGCGACGTCATCGCAAAGCAGGACGCCTATATCGGCGAGGGCGTGAAGATCAACGGAAAACTCTCTGTTGCCGGAGCGCTCGACATCGGCGAGAAGGTCGAGATCCGCGAGGGCTTCGAGGCAAAAGGCGATGTCGAGATCCGGAACCCGATGCCGGTCTTCATGTTCATCCTCATCTACTTAATGACCCTCCTCCGGATCGAGAACGAGAAGGAGCTTGACCGGATTCTCGACGATCTCTTCTCAGAGGATGACGCAAAGCCCGAGATCCCGCTGATGATCCCCGCCCGCTCGAAACTGAACATGAAGCTCTTCGCGGTCCCGTCAACCATGAAGATCGGGAAGGGCTGCCGGCTGCATGGGAACATCCGGGCCGGCTCGATAGAGGTTCAGCAGGATTCCGTGATCTTCGGAAGTCTCAGGGCTAAGAACCGGATCTCGGTAGTCACCGGCGTCGTGGTCCACGGGAATGTGGAGAGCGGCTCCACCGTATATGTCCGGAAGGGAGCCCACATCCTCGGTGACGTGAAAGCGAAGTCGATCGTGCTCCACGAAGAGGCGAAGGTGGATGGCACAATCGAGGCACCGCATGGCATGCGGATCGAGCGGGGCTGATGACCATGGTACTGAAAGCAGCTGATATTCTCGGCGTGGAAGAGATCGTATTTGTGGAGCCGCAGTTCGCGATGCTCCCCGATCCACGATACAATACTACCCTCGCACTCTCGGGAGGGGACGAAGGCCGGCTCCTCCTTGATGAGAAAGAAGATCCGATCGCACTCGCATTCCACAACGGCGATTGCTGGGTGGTAGGATCGTTCCTCTGCCGGAACCCCTCGGCGACTCTTATCGATAAGTTCGAGAACCTGAACGGGGAGATCTACCAGGAAGACCAGTCGGCGTGGGCAGCAGCGGTCCGGGAATATTTCAGTACCGAGATCCTCACCGGCACCTCCCCGGCAGTCGAGGACCTCAATCCGAAACGCCGGGGAATCCTCGGGAGCCTCATAGAGGGGTTCTGGGGATCCGGCAGTGGCGAGGCCTGCGTGGACTGCTGCTGCGGGTCCGGCGTCGGCTCTCTCGTGCTCCGCGACCTCAACTACGCCCCCCTCTCCTACGACAATGACGAGACACTCCTGTGCCGGGGGCTGAAGGAGCAGCGGCTCCTGCCGGAGGAGACGATGTGGATCGATGCAACGGTCACCTCGCGCTATATCGGACCCGTGCCCAAGGGCATCGGCATCATGATGGGCGAGTTCAACATGTTCAACCAGGACATGTGGCAGCAGATCGTGAGCGAGCTCTTCGCGGTATCGAAGGAGACGCTCATCACGGTCGGGACCGAGAAGGAGGCACTGCTTGTCAGGGACTGGGGTAAAGAGCTCGGCCGCGAGGTAGCGGTCACGGAGAACCCGGCAGACCCGATCTATGATCTCTGGGTCTGCACATCGAAGGCGGAATAGAGCTAAAACCGATGGGAAAAGGGACGATCTTTTCTTATTTTTTTATTCAACCGGCGGGGGCTGGACACGTTTCAGGCGTTCCCTGACCGATATGCCGTTGCCGGGGAGCGAATCGAACGGGGGGGTGCAGGACCGGATTCCCCGGTTCTTTGCGAACATAATCTCCGCGTTCAGGTTTTCGGCATTGAGCGTACGGGTGAGATGCTGGAGATCTCGTTTTACCTGGATCTGCTGCTCGTCCCCGGACTCCATTATAATTAATCATACACCCGGGCAAATAAACTATTGGATTGGAGAAATCGCGATTAAAATCATTTAAACGCAAAAATAACCTTGAATAATGTCCTTTACGGGAATTTATCGAACTACCTGCGTTTGTGCTTTAAGGGATTCTGCCCGGGTTTCGGGAACGCGGGCTTTTTCGGTTCGCTCTTCTTCTCCTTATGCACATCCTCGCTCTCCAGTTCCGCGATGATCTCGACCGGGTCCTTGATCGTCTGGGTCAGGCGGACAATCTCGAGGAGGCGCTCCATACCGATGAAGTGCTCGGCCATCACCCGGGCAAGCGGGGTCATCACGAGCCGGGAACCGTGCTTCTCCACGAGCTTATGGTGGACGAGCTCGGGCAGGACCGGCTCCATGCTCCCGACCATCATCCCGTTGATCCGGTTCAGCTCCGCTTCCTCTCCATTGCAGGCCACCGCGTTCGCCACGTACTCCTCCGAGCTCTGCTCGAAGTCATGCACCGGCGCCACCTCCTCCATCTCGCCCTTGAGGAGGCGCATTGCAACCTCCTCTTCCGTGAAGGGGTTCTCCCGCGAGTAACTGCCGCCGGGCTCTGCCAGGATCACGACCCGGCCGAGGTCATGGAAGTCCGGCCTGCCTGCACGGCCGGCCATCTGGTTGAACTCCTGAACCGAGAGCCAGTCCCGGCCCATGGCAAGGGCATCGAAGATCACCTGAGATGCCGGGAAATCGACACCTGCCCCAAGTGCCGCGGTAGTCACGACCGCCATCAGCTTCCCCTGCAGGAACCGGGTCTCCACGTCCCGGCGCTCCACGGAGCTCAGGCCCGCATGGTAGGCGGCAGCCCGCTGGCCGAGGGCCTCCGCGATCATGTGGCACCGGGCCCGGGCATTGGTGAAGATGATCGTCTGGCCCCGGTAGCCTTTTGAGGATGTGCGCTTGTACTCCTCGGTCGTCATCTGCTTGATCGTGGGGATCTTCTGCTTGCGCTCCACGAAGAGGAGGTACCGTTCGAGGCCTACCGGCCGGTCCGCGTAGACCACGAGCGTGCAGTTCAGTTTCTTTGCAAGAACCTTAGGCGACCCGATCGTGGCCGAGAGGTACAGGAACTGGGCCTGCGGGGCCAGGTACTTGAGCCGGGCGATCATCCCGTCGAGCCGGTGGCCCCGGTCCTTGTCCTCAAGCATCTGCACCTCGTCGATCACGACCGTTGCCACGTTCGCCATCTTCTGCCCGCGCCGGATCATATGGTCTACGCCCTCGTAGGTGCCTACCACGATCGCTGCCTGCGGGTTCCGGTCGCCGACCTTCCTTGTCTCGGGCAGGTTCAGCCTGCTCACCCCGGTCAGGAGGCCGGTCTTTGCGATCTTCCCGTACCGGTCCGTGAACCGCTCGTACTTCTGGTTCGCGAGCGCCACGAGGGGGACCAGAAAGAGCGTCCTGCCCCGGCCTTCGAGATAGTTCTTGATCCCGGCCATCTCGCCGATGAAGGTCTTGCCGCTCGCGGTCGCTGCCACGACGAGCAGGTCCTTCCCGTACAGGAGCCCCGACTCAACAGCGAGCTGCTGGGCCGGCATCAGCTGGGTGACCCCGCATGCATCCTTGAAGGCAGCGGGAAGGGGCAGCTGATCCAGCGGGGCCGTCACCATCACCGGGTGCGGCTCGAGCCGGTCGAAGAGGGCGGCCCCCATCGTCATCTTCTCCGGGTTCAGGGTGGCGAGCACCCGGTCAAGGTTCCGGAACTGGAGGAGCAGGTTCTCGAGATGGGTGATCCCGTCCCGGCCGAGCCGGCCGATATGCGAGACCTCCCGCCTCAGCTCGCGCCTGGCGCAGTCGAGGCAGATCTTCTCGTTCTTGCCGAACTGCACCGTGTTGTTGTCGTCAAGTTCCGTCAGCTTCTCGTCAAGCAGGCACATCCGGCAGGCGTCGACCGGCCCGGACCTGACCTGGAATGCAGAAAGGAACTCCTCGAACGGTTGATCGCGCTTTACGAGCCGTACATCGGACTCCCGGAGGTTCGCGATGAAGTCCTTGGACGGCGTGTGCCGGTACTCCTTCTTCGTCCCCCACTTCACCCGGTACCGGGTGGGTCGGGGGCCCCGGGGCGTGTCCGTCAGCTCTACGAACCCGGCTCCCTTCACGTTCCGGCCGTCATGATAGAGCAGCTTGTAGATACCGCCTCTCTGGGGCTGGACGATGATCTTCATGGCGCGATCAGGTCGTGGATCACGTACGCGAGCTCCACGCTCTCCAGACGCTTCAGGAAGTCCGTGAACTCCTCGTCCACGATCACGATCGCGCAGTCGATCCCGTGGAAGGCGGCCTCAATCACCCCTTCCCGGGCGCCGAAGAACATATCCGGTTCCCTGCCCGCGGACTTCAGTGCTATGTAGGCCTCGAGGCCGACTGCCGCCACCATACCGGCCGAAGCAGCGATCTCCTTCAGCTGGTCCTTCCGGACCTTGCGCGACCCGCCGTGCTGGATCCGGGGCACCTTGCAGACATGGACCACGCCCTCGTGGTGCTCGATGATCCCGTTCAGGTGCGCAACACCGACATCCGAATCCTTCTTTGCGTCCGCCACCACCGACCCGGTCGCCGCCACCTTCTTCTTCGCCGCGTAAAGGAGCCCGTCCTGCATATACACGCCGACCTCATCACCGGCTTTCAGCTCCTCGGCAGCGATCGCCGTCCAGACCGAGACCTGCTGGATGATGTCGCGCCGGATGTGCCGGGCATAGGACTCGAGGGACTCGGCATTCGCGAGCACCCACTCGATCCCGGACTTCGTCACTTCGTAATTGCCCCGGCCGCTCGCGGAGACCATGCCCTCGTCCACGAGCTCGCGGATATATTCCGATATGGCCTGTGGGGTGACGCCGAGCTTCTCGGCGATCTCCTGCTGGCGCACCGCCGGCTGGTGCTCGGCGATCTCGACCAGAATCTGGAGGCGCGAGACCTCGCGCTTGCTCCGGAGGATAGAATAGAGGGGGTCCTTAACGCCCTGTGTCAAGCAGCACCAGTCCCTGTCCCTTCACATCCATATGGGTGATCCGTTTGGCAAGACCCTTGATGAAGACCGGGCTGACATTGAATTTCCGTGAGAGGTCGTTGATGGAGCTGTTGCCCTTTGCGAGTTCCCCTTCGATCTGCTCCACCACATCGCGGAGGTTCTCGTCGTTCGAGAGCGAGATATAGAGGATGTCGGAGAGGTCGGAGAGGTTGCACTGGAAGTTGGCCCGGAACTTGTTGTAGGTGGCGCGGAACTCCTTCTCGGGCTTGGCGCCCGGCTTGGGCATCCGCCACTGCTCCTCGACAAGGTTGCCCTTCTTGAGCACCTGGAGGCAGAGCGGTATACAGTCCTCGTTGATCTGCGCCCGTATTTCGGCCTCGGTCAGCCAGGACTTGTTTAAGAGCTCGTATACCTTCTTGAAGGTGGGATCGTTGAATGTCATCAGGAGTGGAACTAGCTCAACGGGATCGTTGACAATGCGAATGTGGCCCGGCACGGTGAAAACCCTATCATTATATCGCGCTTGGCATCAATAAAATTTTGCGACAGAATCATGCACGAACAGGTACGGATCAGCGTCCGCGGAATTGTCCAGGGAGTCGGGTTCCGGCCGTTCGTGTACAGGAAGGCCGTGGAGCTCGGGATCGCCGGCACGGTGAAGAACCTGGGCAGCGAGGTGGAGATCATTGCCCGGGGGGAGCGCATCCGGGAGTTCGTAGCGGCCGTCTCCCGCGGGCCACCCCTCTCCCGGATCGATTCGGTGGACGTGACCCCCGCAGGAGGCATGATCGCAGACGGTTTTGTGATCCTTGCAAGCGGCACCGGTTCCTTCTCGGGCATGATCCCGCCCGACATTGCGATCTGCGACGAGTGTATCACCGACATCTTCACGGAAGGCAGCGGGTACCAGAACTACTGGGCCACGTCATGCGTCAACTGCGGGCCCCGGTACAGCATCATCAGCGAAATTCCCTATGACCGGGAACGGACCTCGATGCGGGAGTTCCCGATGTGCCCGGCCTGCGCGGCAGAGTACCACGATCCGCACTCCCGGCGCCACCATGCCCAGACGATCGCCTGCGCCTCCTGCGGCCCGGCCCTCGAACTCTTCGACAGGCTCGGGCACAGGGTCGACTGCCACGATCCGGTCGAAGAAGCCGCAGAACTGCTCGATGCGGGCTTCATCCTCGCGATGCGGGGCATAGGTGGATTTCATCTCGCCTGCGTGGAAGAGTCGGCTACAAAACTCAAGCACCGTCTCGGCCGGATCGAGCAGCCGTTTGCGATCCTGGTCCGGCCGGACCAGATCGGCCGGCTTGCAGGGGTCTCACCCGAAGACCGTGCTGTCCTCGAAAGCCCGGTGCACCCGATTGTGGTCCTCGACAAGCGCGACCCGGACGCCCATGCAGAGATCAGCAGCCTGCACACGATCGGCTGCATGTTCCCGTATACCGGGCTCCACCACCTCCTCTTCTCGCACCTGGAGCACCCGCTCCTGATCATGACGAGCGCCAACATGCCCGGCTACCCGATGATCACGGAGATCGATGTGGCGATGGCGAAACTCAACCACGATGCCGATTTCTTCCTCACCCACAACCGGCAGATCGTAAACCGGTGTGACGACTCGGTGGTCCGGAACGGGTTCATCATCCGGCTCTCGCGGGGGATTGCCCCGAAGCGGACGGCAATCGATCTCGGGAAGCACTGCATCCTCGGTGTCGGCCCCGAACTGAACGCAAACGCCACCATCTACAAAGGGGGCTTTGCGGTCACCTCGCCCCACGTGGGCAATGTCCGGAACCCCGCAACGCTCGCGTACCTGGAGGAGACGGTACATAATCTCCGCCGGATCCTGGGGGCGAAGTTCGACATTGTGGCCCACGACCTCCACCCGCAGTTCCTTTCCACCCGGTTCGCCCGTGAGATCGCGTCGGAGCACGGCCTCGACCTCATCCCCGTCCAGCACCACCGGGCCCATATCGCCGCCACGACAACGAAGCCCTGCATCGGGATCGCAATCGATGGCGTGGGATACGGGGACGACGGCACAGTCTGGGGATGCGAGATCTTCTCCGGGCAGGTGCCGGACCTCAGGAGGGTCGCCCACCTCGAACCGGTCGCAATGCCCGGCGGGGATCTCGCGACCCGGTTCCCGGAGCGGATGCTCTACGGGATCCTGCCGGACGACCGGATCCGCACGCTCCTCGCCTCACGAGGCTGGACCGATGTGGAGCTCGGCGTGCTCGCAAAACAGGTCTCCTCGGGGTTCAATGTCACGCAGACCACGAGCACCGGGCGTGTGCTCGATGCAGCTTCGGCCCTGCTCGGCATCTGCCGGGAGCGGACGTACGATGGCGAGCCGGCAATGAAACTCGAGTCGGCGGCAGCAGCCGGGACAGCAGAGAAATGGCCGCTTTGCTTTGCCTCGCGGGACGGATGCGAGACCCTCTCCAGCAGGGCGCTGATGGAGACGGCGCTTGCAAAGATGCAGTCTGCACCGGCCGGTGACCACCGGGCGATTCGCGACATCGCCGCCTCGTTCCAGTACAACCTTGCCCGGGGGATCGCGGAGCTTGCGGCCCGGGCCGCAGAGCGGGACGGCATGAAGGAGATCGCGCTCAGCGGCGGGGTGGCGTACAACCATGCGATCCGAACCACGATCGAACGCGAACTCGCCGCCCGGGGCCTTGCCTGCATCACGAACAGGGAATACCCGCTCGGCGATGGCTGCGTATCGTATGGCCAGTGCGTGTACGCGGGCCGGCTGCTTGCCCGGCGGGACTGATGGGCGAGGGGCATTCCGGTACACACGGACCTCCCTGAATCGTGCACCTTATTACACGGGAAAAAGAAAGAGTGAAACACAAGCAATGGAGCCATCCGACCACCTCTCCGATACCGAGAAGAAGCTCAGAAGCCTCGAGCAGGACTTAAACGATCTCCGGCAGGGCCTCACCCTGGTAACCGATTATTACCGGGACCTCGAGAAGATCTCAAAGCGCCAGGAGGCCATGGAGGCAGTCGACGAATCCATTGCAAAACCGCTCGTGGACGACGACCTCGAATTCGAGGGGATCTGGCGGTTCCATGAAGAAGCCCTCGTGGAGGACGCCGGTGCTGCGGTTCCCTGCCAGGAGATGTACGAGGCGTTCGTGCAGTATTGTAAGACCAGCGGGAGATGCGTTGTTGAACAGGATGCCTTTGAATTCGTTTTTGCCCGTATCGAACACCCGGCGCCGGTGCTCGATCACGGAACATGGATCGGCTACCGTCTCCGCACGAGCCGGTGACCGGACGTCCTCGCGGGTGCCTCTCCCATGACCCATGTCCGGATTACCGCTGAGTCGGGCATCCCCCTCATGGGCTCGCTCTATTTTGGCGTCATCGACCGGGGCACAAGCCTCCTGCAGGTCAGGCCCAGCTGCGGCTGCAACCTGAACTGCCCGTTCTGCTCCGTGGACGCAGGGCCGGAATCGAAGACCCGGGCCACCAGCTACGAAGTGGAGATGGAATACCTGCTGGAGGCGGTGGAGGAGATCGCCGGCTTCAAGGGAGAGGGGGTGGAGTGCCACATCGATTCACCGGGCGAGCCGATGATGTACCACCGGCTGCCGGACCTTGTTGCAGGCCTCAAGGCTACGGCGTGCGTCACCGCGGTCTCGCTCCAGACAAACGGCACGCTCCTTGACGAGGGAAAGATCGCGGCGCTCGAATCAGCAGGGCTTGACCGGATCAACCTCTCGCTCCATGCACTCGATCCGGCAATGGCCCGCATGCTTGCGGGCGTGGAATGGTTCGATATCGAAACGGTCTGCGACGCGGCACGTGCCGTGGCAAAGAGCAGGATCGACCTCCTCATCGCCCCGGTGTATATCCCGGGGATCAACGATGCCGAGATCCCGAAACTGATCCGGTTTGCGCAGGAGTGCGGGGCGGGGAAGCGGTTCCCGCCCCTCGGGATCCAGAAGTTCGAGCACTACCGGTACGGCCGGAGTCCGAAGGGGGTGAAAGCCCAGAGCTGGTGGCAGTTCTTCAACCGGAGCATCCGGCCCTGGGAGAAAGAGCACGGCCTTAGGCTCCAGCTCGACATGGAGCGGGACTTTGCGACTATGCGGCGGCAGTTCGTTCCGCTCACGATGGCAAAGGGCGAGAAGATCACGGTCGAAATCCGGGCGCCGGGCTGGATCCACGGGGAGATGCTGGGCGTTGCAAGGAACCGCGTGGTCTCGGTCTATAACTGTGAGAAAGAGTCCGGGCAGGTCCGGGTGAAGATCGTCTCCACCAAGCACAACATCTACACGGGCCAGCCGGTCTGAAAGACGCAGCAAAAAATGCGGTAAGAATACGTTTTCGAATAATCCAGCAGGCTTAAAAAAGGCCGGGAATAATATCCTTACAATGAATTCAAGTTCGATTCTTTTTATTGCCGGTCTCTTTGTCATCGCATTCGGCATAGCCTGGATCCTCACCGGGGGCCCGGGCGCAGATACGGGTATCCCGGTTCCCGCTACACCGCTGCCAGTGCCGGAAGTGACCACGGGTACGCCGGTTCTCCCGCCGGTGCAGGATACCCCGGCACCACCCACGCCCGAAGCCCAGGCGGTTTCCACGGTTGCCCAGCCGATCACCGTCCCGGTCACCACTGCCGCTCCCACTCCCCAGCCAACCGCCCCGATCTCCTCGGATGATATCAAGCTCCATTTCATGGACCTTGCGTTCGGATCGGGCAACGCGTATCTCCAACGGTTGAATGCGACGGACTATAACGGGCGTATCGTCATCTCTGTTTCCGCAAACGATGCCAGCGATATAACGCAGCTCTCGAACGCTGCAAAAGAGTTCAACAGCATCTCGCAGACCGACCAGTTGTCCGAGATGATCAAGGACGGCATGAACGGCAATATTGCGATCAAGTTCATTCCCGGAAACGGCATGAGCGCCATTGCGCTGAATACCTCAGATGACCTTGCGAACCGGGAGATCCGGAGCAACGGGGTCACCACGGCAAAGCTCACCCGTGGGGTTATCTACATAAATGCAGATCTCAAGGGAGATCTGAGGAACCACACGCTGATGAAGAGCTTGTATTACGAGCTCGGCGTCGTCGGGGAGACCGCGAAATACCCGGACAGCCTCTTCTATTCGGGGGACAACACCAACGTGAACCTGACATACGTGGACAGGAATGCAATCGGGATCCTGTACGGGCCCGGCTTCTACCACGGAATGACCGTGGAAGATATCCGGAAGATCATGTATATCCACTGATGCCGGGACCCGGATAATCCCATTTCTTTGCAATTTTCAGCATTCCCGGGCAGATTCCGGACAACCGCAAAATCCAAACCCATTTATCCTCACATTTTTTATATATCAGTAATGTCACGGAGTAAGGAACAGATCGGGCGCCACTGCCCCTTCTGCGGTGCGATTGTCGTGGAGGGCGAGTATTTCTGCCGCTCGTGCCACAAGCGGTTCACGGACCAGAATGTACTCGACACCCCTTCAACTGCCGTCAATCCCGACACGTACGTGGTCGCGGTCCGCCACGTATATATCTCGGGCATCCTCTCCCTTGCCGGGGTCGGCCTCGGCCAGTTCTACAACGGCGATGCGTTCAAAGGGCTTGGATTCTTCCTTGCATTCATCGCGATATCGTTCAACATCGTCACCACCCCGTACCAGGCGCTCCTGTTCTACGGGATCTGGCTCCTGTCACTCGCGGAAGCCCTCTGGTCCGCACGCAGGATCAACCGGTACGAGCGGCCGTTCGGCGGGGGATCGAGCTACCTGCTCTACGGTATGCTTGCGCTCTACGGGCTGATCGTGGCGCTGCATTTTTTGACCGGGGAGCCGACGCTGGCGTATCTCGGGCGGGTGTTCCCGGTAGTGAAGCTGTGGATGGGATGAGGCGAGGGAATCAATCTCATTCAGAGAATTTTGAAATGGTGCAGGATTTGAAGCTCTTGGGGCTTCGCCCCGCCGAGTGGGCATCCCCAGATGCGATGACGCTGTAAAAGGTAATCCCGCACAATCGCTTAGCGCAGGGGTGGGCTACGGGAGGGGACAGGCACTGTCCCCTCCCTGTCAAAGATTTAGATTAAACCAATCGGCTCCGCTCTGGTAGTTCTTCATTAATTCTGATCGTTTGAATGAACGGGAAGATCAGAAAACAGGAAACAAATAACAAACTGAATGCGTTAAGAATGAAAAAGAGAAGATTCGAAGATTTCCTGCGGAAATCTTCTCGTCCTCCTGGTTCTGATGAACCAGTCGGATTAGCCGAACAGGGCACCGAGCCCTGCCATGCCGCTCTCTTCGTCTTCCTTCTTGTGCTCTTCCTTGTGCTCTTCCTTGGCGGGTGCTGCATGGGCGGCTGCTGCGGGTGCTGCTGCTGCAACCGGGACAACTGCTGCTGCCTTGATTGCGTCTTCGATGTTGACGCCGTCGAGGGCTGCAATGAGTGCCTTGATCCGTGATTCGTCTGCTGCTACACCTGCGGCGGTAAGGACTGCCTTGACGCCGTGCTCATCGACTTTCTTGCCTGCTTTGTGCAGGAGAAGTGCTGCATAGATATACTCCATCTTAATTCACCTCAATTGATCTCAAAGATTATTTTACCAGGTTCTTGATTACCTGGCCTTCCCTGTACGCTTTACCGATAATCGCATCGACCACGTCTTTCTCGTAGATCGCTGCCTCGATCGCAAGACCGCGGGCATCCCTGACCGCCTTGATCAGGATAGGCTCCATCGTGTCCTTCGTCGGGATCGCTGCCTCGATTGAGAGAGCGAGCGCCTGCCTGCTGGCAAGTGCGATCTGTCCGAGGATGACCGTCTCGTCAACTGCGAGCACTGAGGGCTCGTAGATGCTGCCATCGTGGAACGCAACCTGCAATGCAAGTCCTACGTCCATGGGCTTGATGTCGAGCTTTGCGAGCACCGCGGCGAGTTTTGCCGAGATGACGCCGCCCGCCTTGACGACCGTCTTGGTCTCCCTGATCTTGACCTTGCCGCCTTCGATTGCTGCGGGGATACCTGCCTGCTGCAGTTCACCGACAATCGGGCCCGGCTTGAAGCTGGTCGGACCGCCTGGGATGACGATGTCTTCCGGTGCTTTCTCGCCCGGCTTTGCCGCCATCTTGGTCTTGGTCTTCTCCAGCTGCTTGAAGAGCTTGAAGGGGTTGTCGTTCGTGAAGATGATCGCCGAGTGACCGGAGATGTACTTCGACAGGTTCTTTGTCTCCCCGCCAATCTCTTCGAACGCGTGCCTGATGAGGGTATTCCTCGTCACCTTGATGACAGCCTTTCCGCGGAGGTTCCTGCGGATCTGCTGCACCTGCTGTGCGGGGATACCGTACATGTCGACAAGCCCGATGAGCTTGTACTCTTTTGCGTTCTTCTTGATGTCAGCGACCTCGTCCTTCTTCCATGCCGGAAGGTGGTGGGTATACAACGCCATTATTCCACCAACCGTATAGCGGGGCCCATCGTTGTCTTCACAAAGACGGACCGGACGTTCAGCGGACCCTGTTCAAGTACGGACTCGATACGCTTGACGATCGTCTCGATGTTCTCTGCTACCTGCTCCGGCTTCATTGCCGTTGAGCCGACCTTGGTGGAGAAGACCGTCTTGTCCTTGGTCCTGATCTTCACCGAGTTGCGGAGACGTTCAACGATCGGGCGGATGTCCTGGCCACCGGCAATCGGCATCGGCATCCTGCCCCGCGGACCGAGCCGGGGACCTAAGTACCGTCCGACACCGGGCATGACCGCCGTCTCTGCAAGGAAGTACCGGTATGTACTGGCAACTTTCCGTGCTTCGCGGGGGGCACCGCCGAGCCGTTCTACTTCTTCAGGGCCGATGATCAGATCGACTTTGGCATCCTTTGCCTGCGTGACGATATCTCCTTTTCCGATGACACAGATACCGATCTTTTCGCCGGTTCCGTGGGGGAGCATAATCGTCTCGTCGATACGATTTTTCGGCTGCGCCATGTCGATATTCTTGAGATTGATGGTAATATCGATGCTCTCAGAGAATTGACGCTTAGGCGCTTTTTCTACCGCCGTTTTCACGGCTTCTAAAA